>Ga0073906_1000014_pt1 | contig 250719 bp, 264 predicted proteins | sample Inofromicrocosms_FD_65485 | JGI IMG/M metagenome (GOLD analysis project Ga0073906, IMG submission 65485) | Mouse cecum microbial communities from Vienna, Austria - Inoculum for glucosamine and mucus D2O microcosms | ecosystem: Host-associated > Mammals > Digestive system > Large intestine >...
TAGTCTGCAATGCTATACATTGAGTACCTGCTAAAATAGCTAACATTAATATAAAAAATTTAATACTTTTCATAACTTAATTCCTTTTTCTTATTAAAAATTAAACAAAGATTCAAATATACCTTGCGAATTACCTGCATTTAAAATTGTACATGCCCTATCATTTAAAATTACATTCATTAACTCTGCATCAGAACCCGACATATTTGCAAAGCCACTGATATCAATATCTGCAGGATTTTTAAGCATATTATTGCGAGCACCGCGATTTCTTTCTTCCTCCTGCAATATAGAATCACCGACTCTTTCAAGCTGCTGTTTTGTAAATTCACACTTAATTTTTGGTTCAAATGTAGAAATTTGAGCCTGTGACGGACTAACTCCATATAGTGATTCAAATAAGCTGTTTATTCCGGTAGATTGAGCAATGAAATCCACACGACATTTGTTATTAACCCAGCCAGCAATAGTGATGTTAAAAGCAAAATCCATCCCGCCGACATTAGAATTTAATTGTTCACTATATGGCTTACAAGATTTAACACTATTAGACAACTTTGTACCTGTAGGTTTTGACTGAATAGATGTTCGACTATTAGTCTTTGTCTGTGAATAAGAACCAACTCCGGAAGGCCGGTTTATTTGTCTCTTTGTTGTTACAACATCTGCCAGAACCTGACCGGATGCTAACAAAAATACTAAAAATATAATTATATAAAAATTTTTCATAATATGCCGCTAATCCTTTATTTTATTATATTATATTCCCTAAAATTTAATATAATTCATTTGAATGGTATTTTTACAAATTTTATTATATATTATAAAAGAGCTTTAAAAAATAAAGGAACACGGGGTTATGGATAACAACACAAATAATGACATGCTTTTACTGGGAGTAAGTATTCTAATAATTGGAATAATGCTTGGTACATATTCGTTTGCGACATATCAAGAAACTAAAAACCTCGAACAAAAAATCGATTTTGAAATTATTGATGATAATAATGAACTTACATCAGAAGAAAAATATTACAAATATCTTTCTATTGCTGATTTTCTTAACCAAAAGCTGGATAAAAACAAAGATATACCGATTAAAAATTCCTCTTGCATATATTTAGATTATGCTCGACATAATGCTATTGAATTATACAAACTTACAAATCGTAAACTCGACATGGATGATGCGAAAAAAAGTGTATCTGCCGGAAACATAAGAAATCTATATAATACACTTGAATATTATAATACCTGTAAACAAACAGATAGTTACAAAATAGAGTTAAAAAATCTTTTAGATGAAATTCAAAAAACAGAGATCAAAAGGAATGATAATAACACTCGTATAAATGAATTCCTAAACGGCTACAGAGAACGCCAAGAACAAGCTTGTTTGGAAGCTGAAACACAACAAATTCAGGAAGAAATTGCACCTGAAACTCTTCAGCAAGATGCTGAAAATACAACTATTCAATCCTTGGAATAGTTTTTCTGTCATATTCGCAAAAAAAACCACTCAACAAGTGAGTGGGTCGTTTTCTGCATCCTAATGGTCTCTTTTAGTGTTTATTATTTAGGAGTTTATATGTTTTTGGGGTTAATGAACTATTTATATTTAGTGTTTCGACTACACTTAAATCTTATGTATTCATTATTGCACATATAATTTTATATGTCAATAAGTTGTTTTTATAAAAAATTTTATTAGCCGAAAGAGCAATAATAGTGTACATTTTACACTTTACAAAACTTAATACGCGTGTTTGGCGCCATATTCAGACAAACATACATATGTGTTACAAAATATAAAGTAATTTTCTTACAAAAAAGCAATTATTTACCTCTTATATACTTTATATATAAAAGAGCAGAGTATAAAGGATAAATTTATGGCTTTTGACAATGGTACAAGTTCAGCAATGACATATAATAACAATGTTGTGGCATCTGATCCGCAATTTGTTAGAACAAATTTCAATGAAATAAAAGCTTCTGATGAGGAAACAAGAAACCTTGTTAGTAATACATTCGGACAATTAAAAAAATTCGTTGAAGGTATGTTTTACTGTAATGGATTTAGTACAAACGTCAGTAACGCATATTATAATGCAATGAATGACCCTAATGAACAAATCAATGTCGGAGATAAAGTTTATTGCCAGCATCCGGGGGTAGGAAACCTTCGTGCTTACAATGAAATGGGAAACCCCGCAGGCGGATGTTTTTCAATGCACACTTACGCATAACTTAAGGAGAATTTAAATAATGCAGCAAATCGGCGGTATACAACTTAATCCAAAACCGGGTACAGACTTCAACAGTCAGTATAATGTACCTGATACCGGTTTGACTAATAATACAACATTATCTAAAAGCTCTCCACTATATAATCTTTTACAAGTAATGTTTCAAGGCAAGCAAACTGATAATATAGGTGAATGGTCAAACAGCAATTTATTTCAGCAAAACGGACTTAAACAAAACCCTGATAAAATGGGGTGGATAGGATAATATTAAAGCGGGCATTCATATTGAATGCCCGCTTTACAGATTCTAAACCAATTGCAAAATAACAATTATTAAACAGCAGCTGCTGATTTACTTTTTTCAATACAAGAAATTAGCGTTTTTGCAACTGTGTCTTGTTCTTCTTTTGTTAATTCAGGGAACATAGGAAGTGAGATAACAACATCTGTATTATCTTCAGTCACAGGTAAAGATCCTTTTCCCATACCTAACCAGGCATTAACTTTTTGGAAATGAAGCGGAATCGGATAATACAACATAGCGCCGATACCGTTTTCTCCAAGCATTTTATGAACTTCATCTCTGTGAGGAATTTTAACTGTATATTGATGATAAACACAATATGTATCATCTAATTCTTTTGGAATTTGGATATCAGCACATCCTGCAAATAATTTATTATAATATGCAGCATGGTCTCTTCTTTGAGAATTCCATTCATCGATATGTTTTGCTTTAACTCTTAATATTGCAGCTTGAATTTCATCAAGACGGCTGTTTACACCAAGTTCATCGTTATGGTAGCGAACCATTGAACCGTGGTTTCTTAATGCAATAAGTCTGTCTCTTAATTCTTCACTATTTACTGTACAAAGTCCGCCATCACCCATTGTACCAAGGTTTTTAGTCGGATAAAAACTGAAACATCCGATATCTCCGAATGTACCAACCATTTTCCCTTTGTATAAAGAACCAATTGCCTGACAACAATCTTCAATTACTCTTAAATTATGTTTTTTTGCAATTGCCATAATTGCATCCATATCACAAGGTTGACCGTACAAATGAACTGGAATAATTGCTTTTGTCTTTGGAGTGATAGCTTCTTCGATTTTTTTAGGATCAATATTGAATGTATCAGGATCAATATCAACAAAAACTGGTTTTGCATTAACCATACCGATAGCTTCTGCTGTTGCAACAAATGTGAATGCTGTTGTAATAACTTCATCACCTGCACCGATATCTAAAGCGCGTAATGCAATATGAAGTGCATCTGTACCTGAGTTCAAAGCTACAGTATATTTACAGCCGATATATTCAGCAAGTTCACTTTCTAAAGCTTTAACATTAGGTCCCAAAATATAACATCCGGATCTCATAACTTCGCAAACTGCTTTTTCAGCTTCTTCGCCAATTTGAGAGTATTGACGTTTTGAATCAAAAATAGGAATCATCTTTATCTCCTTTATTAAACTACCGCTCCTATAAGTTTATTATACCATAGCATTTTGGACATTAATATAAACTTTATATGGAATTATAATTTTTCTAATTCTTTTATTTGAGCTTGAACATCAAGTGAATACGGTGCATATTCATAAGCTTTTTTGGCAGCTTTTTTGGCTAGTCTAAGATATTTTGAATTTTTTAAAACTTCATAACTAACTTCATTTGCATATGACATGTATAAATAAGGTACATAATTTCCTTTATCTAATTCTATCCACTTTTTAAAATAGTTTTTGGCTGAACCTAAATAACCTTTTTTATAAGTAACATATGCCATTCTGATAATGCGTTCTTCCGGAGTTTCTAATTGATAAGAGGCTTTAGCTTTTTTGGCTTTTGGAATAATAACAGAAACTCTATCTGAACCCATTTTACAAGGCAAAACTTCACCATTATAAATATTTTCTCTGCCTATATTCACCCAGTTTGGATTGGCAATCATTAAAGTATCCCTAAAATTACTAAGACGAAAAGCAGCGTGAGGATGATCACCACCAAAATCATAATTACCTGATAATGCATTTAATAAATTCACTGCTTCAATTGCTTTTTCAGGAGAATAACCGGCTTTTATAATCAAATTTAAACCTTCAGTATCGGCCATATATTCCATGTTACGTTCTTCTTTTAAAATATTATTTTGCTGTATTTTAATTCTTACATCAAGAATATCTTTACTGGCAGATGCTCTCATACCTCTATAAACTTGTTTATTGTACTCATATGTAGCTCTTAAATCTCTAGAACGTGATATATGCCCTAAAATTAAGTGTGACATTTCATGTGCTAAAATCCAGGCTAAAGCATCATCATTATCACCTAATGTATCGTACATTCCGGTATTTACTAATATAAAATTACCCTCACTGGCAGATGCGTTATGCACCGGAGTTTTTCTGATTGCAATACGCCAGTTTACATAATCAAGATTGTTGGCACGAATAATTCTTTCGGCAATCCTGTATACTCTGTAATAATTTACGCCGGAGCCATCAAAATTACGCGATGAAAATCTTGATTTAACTTTTTTATAAGTTTCTTCATCTTTAGCAAGCTTACTTGCATATTTTTTTTCATCAATAGGCTCAGTTGTCGGGATATGAATAAGTCCCGGATCTTTTACCATACCTGCTTGTCTGTTTGTTATATCCGTATCTATTAGAAGCTGTTGAGAATTTCCTTTAAACTTATTTACAGTATTATATTGTTGACTTTTTTTAACTTCATCTAGCTGAATATCCAAATATGTTTTTTTGGCGCATGCGCCTAATGGCACGAGCAGCGTAAGCATCAGTATAATTAACTTTTTCATCTTCAAACTCCTAATTCCTAATAGATCTATTTTATAAAAAAATCTCTGATTTATCAAGTAAAATATATACCCACTTGTCTATAATTTTTAACTTTACAATTTGTCGAAATATATCTTTTTAAATATAATAAAATAAGGAATTGAGGGTTTTATGAAAAAAATTTTGGCAATATTCTTATTAATGTTTACTCCTATGGCTTGTGAAGCAGTACAAGAAAAAGATTTAAATCTTGAAGAAATTAATGCTGTACAAACACGAATAGATAATGTCGGCACAAATATTTTAAATAATAACAAAATAACAAGAAGAATAGTATTTACATACGACAAAAGAACAAAAAAGAAAAAACTAACCACTGATAAAGCTTTAACCAAAAGACAAATAATAATTTATGACGGACTTTATAATTCTGTTCAAACAGATGATGAACTTGCGGCATTATTATCAAGAGAAATTTCAACAGTAATAAAGTCATATGATGGAGTATGGGGCGGAACAATTGATTCTATTCAGGTTGCGCTAAGTTCTAAAAAGTTTGAAACCGCGGCTGATAAAAGAGCCGTTGATTTTATGGTAAATACAGGTTACAACCCGTTAGCCTTAATTGTTTATATTAATAAAACATGCCCGCAAAAAAGATTTGATAAATTCTCAAGACATAATCTTACATCAAAACGCTTAGCAAGAATCTATGAATATATCACATATAAATACCCGCAATACCTTGAAAATAATGAATACATTAATAACAAATATTATCAGAATTTTTTACTTACATCAATTGAAAATCGTAAAAAACTTGAAGAAAAAATCAGATATAAATCTTACGAGGAGTTAAAATATGAATAAATTATTATTTGTATTATTATTTCTGATTTTAATATATCCGGTTGCGGGATATTGTGAAAATACTTTACCGACTGAAAATGCTGATGTCGAAATAGTACAAACTGAAGTTCTTCCTTATAATTTTGAAAGCACATATAGTGTTCCTGTCAAACTGGGGATAATTGAGCCGATTTCAACAAAAGATACCCTGACAGAAGGACAGGTTATTAAGTTTAAAGTTTTGCAAGATACATACTGCAAACGAAAAACCATTTTAAAAAAAGATCAGATTATAACCGGTAAAATTGAAACAGTAATAACAAGTGGAATGAATGGTTTTCCTGCAGAAATAATATTAGGAGATTTTGAAATCCCAAATATAGAAAACTCTAAACTTCTTGATAACTACACCAAAAAAGGTCAAAACAGATGTTTTTGGGTATATCCTCTGAAGTGGTCTTTAACTCTAATACCTTTCGTTGGTTCGCTTACAAACCTAATAATGGGTGGGCATGCTAAAATAAAAACGACAGATGTTATAACAATATATTATTTTCCTGATTGGAAATAAATCACTTTTAGGAATATTAGTTTTTTACAATATTTCTGGTTTACCAAAAATAAATATCTTCACCCTTGATTCCACCCTCAATCTTGTGCTGTACCAAAATAATTTTCAAGTGCAAGTGCGTTTTAGATAACTATAATTTTATGTCAGTTTAATTCCAAGAAAACGCTCTACCAACACTTACTTCACCTATTTTAACATAGCGTGAAAGTATAATTCGGGATTCTAAATCTGTACAATGACAAGGATAAATTTTTTCTATACCTTGAGCTTTTAAATATCTTCCAAGCTCATTGATTTCTTCACCAGACCTATTAATTAAATAAATTCCGCCAATTAATGTTTTAATTTTATGTTCTCCGGTAACTCTTCTTGCATGTTCAATTATATTTTCGACTCCGCTGTGAGAACAACCTGAAATAATAATCAAACCTTCCTCTGATTTATATGCCAGGGCAGTTTCATCCGGTGCATAATCAAGCTTTACTGCTTTTTCTATTGGTATACTTCCTAGATAATATAACTTTTCAGAAATTTCTTTAGGTTCTTTTGCTAAGACCAGATTAAAAAAGCTATCAAGTGTATCCTTGTTAAAATGTATATTTTCCTCTTCTTCAAAAAGTCCGTCTATAGTATTTTCCATGAATACATCCGGATGAGAAAAAATATTCTTCGGTCCAAATTCAAGACCAATATCCTGAAATTTTTGATAAAGTAGCTGTAATTTTAAAAATCCGCCAACATGATCACTATGACTATGAGATAAAATAATATCAGTTACATGCTCTAAATCAACACCCATTTTATATGCATTTTTTATAAACGCATCTGTTGTACCACAATCAAAGACCAGCTTCTTATCAGCATCCTCAATATAAAATGACAACCCGTGTTCCGGAGTGAGGGTGTTACCCATATTTGTATTATTATCAACCAGTACAGAAATCCTCATATATATAGAATAAATTATGATGCCAAACTTGTCAACCCTATTAAGAATTAATTATCTAATATACCTTTCTTAAAATATTTCCTTAAAATAAAAAGAGACTAACATAAGTTAGTCTCTTTTTATTCTCCCCAGGCTGGACTCGAACCAGCAACCCTTCGATTAACAGTCGAATGCTCCGCCATTGAGCTACTGAGGAATATTGCTGCGGCAAATGTGCCGACTCCTTTAATATATAACAAAAAAAAATTATTGTAAAGTACTTTTTTTATTTTTTTTCATATGTACAATTGAGATTTATATTTTATATGGTATTATATAAGGGAATTAGGCGATATTATACAATAAAAAGGAGTTTTATATTATGGCTAATCCTACTCTTAATGACAGAAGTTTACAACCTTCACTTGAAATTTCTGATGATAACCATGTTATGACAATTAATGGCACCATACTCAAAACATGCCTTTTAGGCTTTTTGATGTTTATTACGTTTGCTTATACTTGGTACTTACAGTTAACCGGATTCGGAGATAAAGCCGTCATGCTTTATCAAGGAGGAATTTTTGGAGGTTTAATTCTTGCAATATTTATTTGTTTTGCTCCAAAAAATAAATCTCTTATTATTACTACTCCACTTTATGCTCTATGCGAAGGGTTAGTATTAGGGTATTTCTCTGCTTACGTAAACAAAATTATTCCGGGAGTAGCCTCTCAAGCAGCATTGGGTACAATGTTCGCTCTTTTTGGCATGTTTTTCTTATATAAAACAGGCATGGTTAAAGCTACAGATAAATTTCGCATGGTTATTATAAATTCCACTTTTGCAATCTTTGGGATTTATCTTGTGCAATTTATTCTGGGATTTTTTAATATTGTAATCCCGCAAATCTTTTCAAACAGCCCGATTGGAATAGGATTTAGTGTACTGATTGTTGCAATTGCATCATTTAATTTAATAATAGATTTTGACAACATTGAAACTTTTTCAAACAAAGTAAATAAAAACTATGAATGGTATTTTGGATTTTCGCTTTTAGTTACAATCATTTGGATGTACATTGAAATCCTCAATCTTTTATTAAAACTTCAAAGCAGAAATAATTAAATTCTTGCATAACTTATGTTAAATATGATAAAATACTGGGGTATAAAAAAGGAGGGAATATGAAAAAAGACAATACCCACCAGTTCGGGGGGGGGGGCGAAAGCCGCACCAGTAGAGAGTTTTAGGCAAAATAAGCTTACCTTAACTATAAAAAAACAAAGAAAAAATGGTTTCTCTTTAGCTGAGATGATGGTTGTACTGCTTATTGTTGCAATTGTGCTTGCCGCAACAGCACCAATGATAACAAGAAAAATATCAAGAGAACGTTCAGATAAAATATTTGATATGCTGAATTCTGATCCTGCAAATGCAGTTGAATATGTAAAAGGCAGAAATCAGCGTATTTTTATGAATTCAAGACCTAATGGTTATGTAGGAATCAGAGAAAGCGGAGATAAGATACCTATCAACTCTGTTCTATTTGGTAATAACAAATATGATACATCTAAATATCCGGTTAATTTTGTAGGCATTGGTTTTAATACTCAAAACAGTAAAGATACTGTAGTTATAGGTTATAATGCTGTCGCTGATGATGACGGCTCAATTGCAATTGGTAATAACGCAAAAGTTAACAAACCAAGTAGCATGGTTTTCAAACACTCTAGATATTCCACTGCTATCGGCTATAACGCACACACAAAAGCATCCAGGTCTACCGCAATTGGTTACAATGCAAGTGTTGCTCTAACTGCACAATCATCTACAGCAATAGGATATAATGCAAAAGCTGTATATTCTCATTCAGTTGTTCTTGGTACAGAAGATGATACCGTTTATATTCCTGGAAACCTAATTGTCGGCAAAACTACATTTGTAGGTGCAAAATCTGTAGAAGACGGCAAAGCTTATCCACTTTATATCCAAGCCCACTACGGCCATGACGGCGATGGAAGAGCTATAACCGATGCTATCGATCTACTTGAACGGCATTGGGCTGACGATTATAAAGGCGGAGGCGATTGGGCTGTTGCAATTAATGGAGATAGGCAACCGGGAGTACAGCTGGGTGAATATAAATTTCTTGCACCTACAAGCTGGGGAGATATGGGAGACAACCAAAAGATTTGCCCCCCTAGCATTAATGGCAACTGGAGACGTATAAGCAAGGGGAACTGCAGCTACGTAGATACCAGTATAGACAACAAACTAATATACTCAGATATACGTTTAAAAAATGTTAGCGAAACGTTCTCAGGCGGACTAGAAGAATTAAATAAACTTAAGTTCTACCATTTCACTTTCAAAAATGATAAAGATAAAAAACCTCAAGTAGGGATTATGGCTCAAGACTTACAAAAAGTTTTCCCTAATGCTGTAACAAAAAACAAAGATGGATGGCTTCAAATCAGATGGGATGAAATGTTCTATTCTGCAATTAATGCAATTAAAGAACTTAATGATAAAGTTATTGCGCTCTCAGAAAAACTACAAGAGTTTACTACAGAGCTCACTGACTTGAAAGCTAAAGTAGACAAACAACAAACAGAAATCGAAACTCAAGCAAAAACACTTAATAAACAACAACAGGAACTTGAAAATCTTTCTGAAAAAATTAAAAAGTTAGAACACAAAAAATAAGGAAATAAATTATGAAAAAAGCTTTTACATTAAGTGAAATGTTAATATGTATAAGTATAATGGCAGTTTTAGTTGTTTTGTTCTTATCAACAACCCATGCTAAGCCAAATTCAACTATGGTTATGTTTAGAAAAGCATATAATATTACATCAACTAATGTTTATGAAATGCTTCAATCTGCCGCATACTATGAAACCGGTTTGCTAAGCGAACTTACAAAAACAAGCGAAAAAGTTGAAAATGAATATCCGCAAGGAACTCAAAAATTTTGCAAAGTTTTTGCAAGTTTCGTAAATACCGCTGAAGAAGTTAATTGTAAAAAAAATGATAAATCTCCGACTTTCACAACACTTGACGGTATCGCCTGGTATCTTCCACCTAAAACAACATCCGGCAAATTTACAGGCAAAGAAAAAATTACCGTTGATGTTAACGGTATTGAAAATCTTCCTAATTGTAAAGAAGGAGACACTAATTGCGACAATCCTGATATCTTTGATATAGAAATTAATAAATACGGAAAAATTTCTATTCCTGGGACTATTGCTCAACAATATTTACAAAATACAAGAAAAATTTCAAAATAGAGGTATATATGAAATTAAAACCGGCTTTTACTCTTGCTGAGATTGCACTATTTTTTATGGTAGTAGCAGTTTTGTTATCAATTCTTTTTACTACTATAAAACCGCAGCAAGTTATTGCAGATAAAAATGTTAAATATAAATATGCAGCCGCATATGAAGCATTAAATCTTGCTATTTATGATATGGGTAAAGAAGAAAACACTGATCCTTTCTTAAAAATAAATAATGATCCTAAAAAAGGATTTAAAAAATTATGCAAAGGGTTAACCGAATATATTAATACTGAAACCACAAACTGCAGCAAACCTATAAAAAATAATGTTGCATATATGAAGGATGAAAATTTTGATTTCAGAACAATAGACCCGAATTTTACAGCTTTAAACGGAATGAAATTTTATATTTCCGAATTGATTACTGACGATATTATTCCTAACACCGACAGAAGTTATTATAATGAGGAGAATCCTGATTTCACACTGAAATTTTATATGATATACGTGGATTTAAACGGAAAAGATGATCCGAACAGACCGCACAGTATAGCATACGATCTCAAAGGCAAAAGACATCCACATGTCTACGCCTTTGCAGTAATCCCGACAGGAGATGCTATACCAATGGGAATTGCAGAATACAATATTAAGTACCTGCAAACAAGAATTGCTTATAAAGAAGATCATTCGGTTTATTACTCGCCGTATTATTCTCTGCGTCAGGCAAAGCATGCCGCATGGAACTGGTATAATCCGGCAGATCAAAATATTACATTCCATGAAAAAATTTCATTTACTTACAATGACTATATTAAAGAAATCCTTCAAAGACATTCCTCACAATTGTACAAATTTAATCAGGAAAACCTTTTCCAAGAGACTTTTGACACAAATATGTTGAGCAAATGTAATCCGATTGAAGCTCTTACGGTTTATGACATGTGTGCAATTACGGTTGATTATATACGATTTGGCTCTACACATTAATAAAATTCTGCCAAAAAGTCTAATATAAATAGATGAGATTTTCTGACAATAATTAAAGATGAAAAATTCACGCCCGACATGTCATGTAAATCTATATATTTATATTGGAGCTTCAGAAATGTCAGAACAAGTTTTAATGCCGATAATAGGCACAGACAGCATAGAAAATAAAGAAAGAGCAAAAGATTCATTAGAAAAAGCAAGAATCGCTCATGAAAAATATCTTATCGGTCAAAGAAATCATGACCTTCAAGAAGCTATGGAACACTATGTAGATGCGGTTAAGTATGACCCGACTATCCCGGAAACCTACTACCGTCTTGCGACTTTAATGTGGGAACAGGGACAAATTAGTGTTAATACAGCAATTGAGCAGTGCAAAACCGCGATTTCTCTATCTCCAAATAATAAAGATGCACATCTTTATACCGGATATTTTATGCAATTAGCGCAGGATTATCAGGCAGCCGAAAAAGAATTTAAATCAGCGATTTCTATGAATCCGCTGACTTCAGGTCGCCCGAGAATGATTCTATCACAATCGCTTCTACAAAAAATTAATACCCAAAACGGTACATATAAAGACTATGTCGGATTTTTATATTATTTTTTAACAGGAAGCGTTATGCTTGCTTGGGATAGACCTACAATGAAAATGTTTTATAAAAACATGACAAATGATGTTTCTATATTTTCATACAATACAGTAGGAAAATTCTTAGAAAAATTTAAAATGTACGATTCTGCAGAGAAGTTATACAAGCAAGCAATCGATAATACCGTACATTCAGAACATTTTTATAACAAAATTGGTGATTTAGCTTTAAAAAACAAGGATATTGAAACAACAGTAAACTGCTACAGAAAAGTTCTTGAAGCAAACCCACTAAATCGCGAGATACTTGTTAAACTTGCAACAATTATGCAAACATACTTCCCTGAAAATACAGAAGAAGCTATTGATTGTTATGAAAAGCTTTTGGAATTTGATATAGATACAGCTCAAATATACTATGAACTTGGACATTTATATATGTCAAAAGATGATAAATTAAATTCCGTAAGTGCATTCAAACTTGCAGTTGACAGAGAACCTGAAAACCCGTTTTTCAATAATTCTCTTGGATATGCTTACGCAAAAGCTGAACTTTACGATGATGCAATCGAACATTATCAAAAAGCTATTTCAATAAATCCTGATGCAGAGTGGACTTCAATTGTTTGTCAGGCATTGGGTTCGATTTACGCAGAACACAAAGGCAACATTGAAGCAGCTGTTTCTACATATCAAGCCGGTATAATTCTTGATCCAAAAAATTATGATTTATACGTAGCTTTAGGCGATATTTATATGGCTGATTATGATTTAGATAAAGCTATCCGTTCATATTGTGATGCAATTACGCTTAACCCTGAAGATTTTAGAGCTTATTCAAAAGTTGGTATAGCACTTTGGGAAAAAGATTACCTTGAAGAAGCACTTGTTGCATACCACAAAGCCGTTGAATTAAAACCTGATAACGAATTTGCACAAAACAATTTAGGAATTTTATACCTTGATGGTCTAATGAACGCAGAAGAAGCACTGGAATACTTCGAAGAAGCAATTGCGCTAAACCCTAATTACACACTAGCATATTTTAATGCAGGCCGTGCAAGTCAGGAAATGGGCTTTACAAATGATGCTGCCCATTATTATCAAATGGCAATAGACTTAAACAGATTAACTGAAGAACTTGAAGAAGAAGATATACAAGCAAGGCTTCACAGTCTGTTTGAAATCTAAGGATATATTTATATTAATGAGGTAATGTGACGCTTAATAATCTTAAGCGTCTTTTTTTGCAAATACTCCGCGAAATGGAATTATTTTTAACAATATAGACAAATACACAATGTTAGTGTAAAATTGAGCTGTAGGGCTTAGCATTATACGCTAACTTCCGTCACACACAATTTACGAAGAAATTGGACGAAAGGAGGCAGAGCTATGGTTGACAAAATAATAATACTACTAATCGTACTTGACATACTATTAGTAGCATTAAAACTATTAAAACCGTAGGGTGCGAAGAAAGCTCTTAAGGAACGCTAAACTCTTAGGAGCTACGCCCTACACCATTATTATTTACGATATTACAAATTTTGTCAACCCTAAGTGGCTAAAGATTACTTATAACAACATCCGTAAATTCTGTAGTCGATAATTTCCCGCCGATATCTGCAGTTTTATTCCCATCTGCAAGTGTTTTAAACAATGCTTTTTCAATTTTTTCGGCATAAGAATTTTCACCAATATATTTAAGCATTTCAATAGCAGACATTAAAAGAGCTGTCGGATTAGCCTTATTTTGTCCTTTTATATCCGGAGCTGAACCATGTACAGGTTCAAATACAGCACAATTAAGACCGATATTTGCCCCCTGAGCGACCCCCAAACCGCCGATTAAGCCTGCAGTTAAATCTGAAACTATATCTCCATACAAATTTGGCAAAACAAGAACATCAAACCTTGAAGGATCTTGTACAAGCTGCATACAAAGATTATCAACCAATATTTCGCGAGGGGTAATTTTTGGATAATCTTCAGAAATTTTTCTAAAAGATTCCAGAAATAACCCGTCAGATAATTTCATAATATTTGCTTTTGTCACACAGCAAACCTCATGCCTGTTATTTTTCACGGCATATTCAAACGCGAATTTGCAAATTCTTTCAGATGCATTTCTCGTAATAATTTTTATACTGTGAGCTGTATCATAATCAATTTGTTCTTCAATTCCTGCGTATAAATCTTCTGTATTTTCTCTTACAACAACTAAATCTACATCATTAAATCTTGTTTCAATTCCAGGTAAATTCTTACACGGTCTAAGGTTTGCATACAAATCCAAATCTTTACGTAACTGAACATTTACAGATCTGAAACCTTTCCCGATAGGTGTTGTAACCGGAGCTTTTAATGCAACCTTATTATTTTTTATTGACTCTAAAACTCTCTGTGGCAAAGGTGTTCCTTCTGTTTCTATAACATCAGCTCCTGCGGTTTGGATATCCCAATCAATTGATAAGCCGCTAGCTTTAATAATTTTCATAACACTTTCAGATATTTCAGGACCAATCCCGTCACCATTTATCAAGGTTATTCTGTGCATAATAAAAACCCTCCATTTTTAGTTTATTATACTATAAATTGAAGGGATGTAAAAATTTGTAGGGGAAAAATATTTATAAGTCTAAGTTATGAAAAGGTTTTAAATGATCGTTCAACATTTTTGTTCATTGCCGATTGAACGGATTCATATTCAGTTTGTAAGGAATTGTGTTCAGTATCTAAAGTTTTAATTTTATTCTCATATTTTTTATCTATAGAAGAAATTTCATTATTTTTTCTTTGATATTCAGCTTCTGCTCTGGCAATAGCTTTGTCATCATCAAGCTCTGTAAAATCCTTGCAAGAACCATACTCAGTAGGAGTCCAAGATATTCCCTTAAGAATAACATTTAACGGCTTACTTTCGTCTGGAATAAGATTTGTTGCTAATGCATTTGATGCAACTTCAAGAGAAATTAAACCTTGTCCCAACGCATCTTGTAGCCAATCTTTACTTGAAGCAAGTTTACTGTCTAAAATCGCAAAATTAGTTTCATTATTTCCTTGAGCAGATTTCTCAGAAGAAGCTCCGTTCATTCTGTACCACAAATTTGTATACCATTGAGCTTTTGTCGCATCAGAATAAGTGTATGTATCTTGAAGTGAAGTACAACCTAAATCCTCAGCCTCTGACAAGAAATCATCCAAAACTCTATAATACTCTGTTACATTTTCATAAATTTCTGGTTTTTGATTTTTCACTTGGAATTTTGCCCATTCATCAAAATTAACACAATGAGAATAAGCTTCTTTAGCTGAATTTAAAGTTGCCAATGCTCCTTTTATATCAGTACTTGTCAAACCTGAATTATATAATGCAACTTTTTCTTCATAATCTCTTAATGCAATATTATATGCTTGAAAATTATTATATTTATCATTTCTGAAACGTTCATCAGATGAAATTTCTTTCCCTGATTCATCAGTATAAGTAGCTATTTTAGCATTTTCAACAGCTTGTTCCCAATCAGTATAATAATTTTTCAAACCGCCTTCAGCGCTAGGAGCATTTAATCGTTTTGCACACTCAGATAATGTATTTGATTTATATTCTTTATCAATTCCATTTAACTTTAAAAATTCATCTAAATTTTCAGCTAATTTAAAGTTTTTCGCATCAGCAGAAGCCACAAGCATTTGACCGCTTGAGTTAATTAATGCATATTGATTTTTCATATCAGCATATTGATATAACACATTAGCTGTTAATTGAGCGGTAGTTGCATTTCCTTTAGCATCATAAGTTGTGAACATAAATTGTTTTTTATTTAGCGCAGCAATATATTCACTACTTGCCTGTTCTGATTTGATTGCAAGTCTCATTTTAGCATTAGAAATTTGCTGAGACTCGTACTCGTTAGAAGTCAGTCTTGCAGTTATTGTCAACAATCTTGCCTGTGATGCTGAAATACCCATTTCTTAGAACAATCCTTTCATAACTTATTACTATTGTAATCGGCTTAATTTAAGTATTTCTTTAATAAATCCAGTCAATTGTTAACTTATGTAACAACTTTTATATAAATTGAATATAAAAAGTCAATATTTTTTTATAGGAAGTTTTTATATATATGTAAGAGACAATTAAAGAAAAAGAGCAAGCGAGCTTAAAGCGAGCAATGCGAAAGAGTTTAAATAAAGAGAGGATAAAAAAATGGCTACAATGCTATTATTTTCTGATGCTGTTACAAGTGCATATAAAGATACATCTAAAGCTTTAAAAGAAGTTGATTTAAGCGATAAAAAAGTTGTAAAGAAAACATTGACTCAAATGATGAAACAATCATTTTTCCACGGAGCAAACAGATTCGGTACAAATTTCATCGCATAAACTTGTTGGAATTAAGGAATTTAAAGGAATAAAAAATAAATTAAGGAATTAGGATAGAATAAAAGACTGCAATTGCAGTCTTTTTTTTTTATATAAAAAGTTATGTCACTATACTGAGTACTTACATAATCTATTTTAATTGTGAGCTCTAATACCTGCAGGTATAGTATATAATGAACTTAAACGAGAACGCATCATGTTACTTGCATTATCGTAAACTCTATTTACATCATCTAAAGGAATTTTGAAATTAGATTTATAACCTAAAACTTTGCCAAATCTATCTCTTAGAATTTTTAATACTTCATTATTAGATTTGAATATTTCAAAAACTACACCATTTTGTGATACACGTTTGGAATAAGTACTATTGGTATTACCATTTATTGTAAAAGCCATAGATTCAATTCGAGGTTTTTTAGCAGAATTTGGAGTCCATTTTGTCAATTTCATAGAATAATCTGAGTACGGCGATGCAATATTCTTAACTTGTCTAATCATACGTGTAGATAAAGTCATAATTACCTTTTCCTTTCATTTTTCTACTAACTAATTTACACTTTGACAATTAAAAAAAATAAAAATCTTATTAAAATTTGCCATAAAAATACTATAAGTTTACAAAAATTAACATTTTACATTTTATTTTAAACTTGATTTTCACCTAGAATTCAAACAACAAAATTTATAACAAGAAGCAAAAATAGATACTCCATTTATAGGGCTTAGCTTCGTGAGAGGAGTAAGATGAGGAGGCAATTACATTTACACCCGACCAGTAAAAGAATTTTACAAAAAAATAAGCCCGACAAGCGGACTTCATTTTTTATAAATGGCGGAAACGACGAGGCTGTCTTGCTCACTCGCGTTTAACGGGTCTACGGACTTTCTTTTCACTCGCTTTGCTTGCTTCAAAGAAAGCTCCTTCGCCCTCAGCTCGTTCGCGCTCGAACTTTGACAGGTCTTCGACCTGTGAGTTCTCACCTCTTTATTACACAATTCCTAACAAAAAAATAAGCCCGACAAGCGGACTTCATTTTTTTATAAATGGCGGGAACGACGAGGCTCGAACTCGCGACCTCATGCGTGACAGGCATGCGCTCTAACCAAACTGAGCTACGCTCCCATCTGTTTTGGCTACTTCTTTATTATATTTGCTGATTTTTTTTTTGCAAGCATAATTTTTTATTTTTTTGTAAAAAAGTGTTAATAATTCATTTTATTCAATATATTTTATTATTTTTTCATTTATTCTAATTATATGAAAACATTATCCACATATAATTCTACTACATTTTCCGCAAGAAACCAATATATCAAAGATGCTCAATGGGTTTGTCATACAATAAACTCTAATCTACTAAATTATTCCAAACAAATTATCTCTCAACTTGGTAGCTTTAGAAATAAAGCTGATTTTATAAATGGGGAAAAATTAAATCACGTTGTATGTATATTTAATAAAGATGGAAGTCAATTTAACGGTACAGTGAACAATTCCACTATAATTATTGATAACTGGGCAGGCAAAACCGACTTCGCAAAAAATATGTACCCCCCATTATAAAAATTTATTTAAAGACCACTTTTACATTTCAAAGAATTCACCAATAGAATTCGAACAAAGTGAAAAACTGAATTTATCACCACAACAAATTCAAGAACTTACAAAAAAATATCCGGATTTTATATTCAAAAACACAAAACGAAAATTTATGAACAATTAATAATAAAAAGCCTTGGTTTATCACCAAGGCTTATAAAATGAATTGTAAAAAATGCTTTAATCTTTGTATAAAGGTGCTAATTTCTTAGACTGTTGCGGAATTACACCTTCTTCAATTGAGACATATACACGGTAATCAATTTCCGGGAAGCAATTATCTATACTTTCGATTTTTTCTAATTCTTCTGCATTGATATTTCCGTTTTCAATCATATCTGCGATAAGTTCAAATCTTTCAACATGTTCTCTGAATCTATCTGTTGCATAGTCCTTAGCCTGCCATGTTGTAATCAAGAAAGGCCAATCTGAACTTTGCAATAAAAGATTTTCTCTTGCCAATTGAGTTAAAGCCCTATGTAAAAGCTTATCTGATGGCACTGTTTGATATTTATCTACAATTGATGTTATACGTTTTTCACAAGAGTGAATAATAGGCCACATCCATTCAGTTAAGTGGTTATTCCATACATAGAAGTGACCGCCCTGTCCCCAAGAAGATTCAGGAATTTGAATAGCTTCTGTCGGCGGATGAGCATGCAAGTACTCACCGGCTGTCATACGTTCAACCTGCGGAATATATTGGTGGAATTTTTTAATAACCTGCTTAATAAATTCCACACCTTCAAACCACCAGTGACCGAATAATTCAGTATCAAAAGATACCATAATTAAACCTTCTTTACCATCATGAGAATTTTTATAATCATTCAATAAATGATAAAGCATTGTTGTATAATGATCAGAATTTTCATTAATTTTGTTTAATGCAATTACCGGATCATAAAGCATTTTATCACCCAAATCGGTTTTTGCAGAAGTAATTCTCCAGTAATTCATACCTGATTTATCATCTTTTTTGTGGAATTCTCTGAAACATCCATCACCAGGATATCCGTCAGCTGCAGACCAAACCTGATAACCTGCTCTATCATTTCTTCCCATAACTGCAACCTGAGCATCTGGAAGCCAATATGCAGAATAAGTATCATAGCCGGTCGGTTCACGTTCTGGAAGCGGAATATATTCAATATTTCCATAAACTCCTACAACGCGGCGGCAACCGATTGAGTTTCCACCTTCAATTACGTGTGATTCTGTAAAGAAATACTCAATATCATTATTTTGAAGAGTTAATTCAATTGCCGGACGCCAGTGTTTTTGACCGTCTTTACCTACATATTCATAACCTTGACGATAAGCACATTCCGGTAACCAACATCCCATTGCTTTCTTACCAAAGAATCTTTTTGTTGTATCTGAACCGACCTTAAACTGAGCATTCAAATTATTATCTGTTGCAAGAAGCGGTGAAAAACCGTGAGTTGCACCTGATGTAGTAATTTCAATACAACCCAAATCTTGGTATTTTTTGAAAGCTGCAATTAAATCCATTCCATATTTATTAACAAAAGAGTTTTTGATATTGTTAAACCAATCAAAATAATACTTAGCCAAATATTTTAAATGCTGAGAATGAGGAACTTCAGGATCCGGATATCTGTCTAAATCCTTAGAAACACTTTTAATTCTTGAATCTAAATATTCAACAAATCCGTGTTTTAAGTGTTCATCAGCAAGTTGTTCAGCAAGAATCGGAGTAATACCGACAGTTAATTTTGCTTTAATACCTTCATCATACAATTCTGAAATTGCATTTAAAAGCGGAACATATGTTTCTGCCATACATTCATAAAGGTTTTCTTCACCAAACGGCCACATCCCTGCTTTGCGGTAATATGGAAGGTGACTATGTAACATAAATACGAATTGACCTACTGCCATTTTTGCCTCCAATCTACTGAACTATATTAAATATAATTCATTTATGTATAAATTATATATACCACAAACGGGTAAAAAATATAATACTATTTAACTAGTTCTAGTGAATAAGTTTACAAATATTAACAGGAATAAAAAAACAGACCCTCTGGGTCTGTTTTTAAAGTTTTCATAACCAAAAATTTAAATTGCAACTGATTGTGACTTAACTTCAACTTCCATAGGAATTTCTTTAATAAGTTCAACATTTAAATTCCTTGCTTGCTCGATTTTTACCATTGGTAAAGGAACTTGTTTCCCCGGAGTTTGAGCTAAGACTTGAGCTCCAGTGATAGCTGTCGGAGTTCCTTTTTTCGCTGCGATCATCGCAGGATCAGGGTGAGCTTTGAATTGTCTGTAATCAGCCATAATTTTTGCTACAAATCTTTTTGTTTCACTAAACGGAGGAATAGCTCGGTATTTTTTAACATTTCCCGGTCCTGCGTTGTATGCGGCTAATGCTAATTCCATAGAACCAAACATTTTGTACATAGATTTGTAATACATAATACCGCCTTTGATATTATCATCAAGTGAATAAGGGTTTAAGCCCATTCTTCTTGCGGTAGAAGGCATCAGTTGAAAGACACCTACTGCACCATGTGCACTTCTTGCTTCGTGTCTGAAACCTGATTCTGTTTTCGCAATACTTAAAGTAATTGCCGGATCTACACCCATTTCGATAGAATGTTTTACTATCGCTGCCTTCACTGTACTTACATTGGCTGCATGCACCGGCGTGAACAACATGAACACTAGTGCAATAGTGAATAGTAATAATTTTTTCAAAATGTAATCCTCTAGTTGTAAATTGAAATTCGCCAAAAACTACTTTTTTATTCTTATTTTTTGATAAGATTTTCGTCTTTTTTGAATGTGATTATGTAATCATAATATTACAAAAATTTAAAATTTCAACCCCAGGGGTAAATATTTAGAAAGCCAAACCCGGCAAAACCCACGTTATAAGAGGCTTTTTAAAATTGTTAATTAGTGTAAAAAGTACGATAAATTTGTCAAGATTCGGACATTTATACTAATTATTTTGCTTCAAATTTTTCACGTAAATTGAAATCTTTTTCATGGGTATCATAAGAATAAACTTTATAAATTTTTCCATCTGATGAAATTTTTATTGCATGTAATAAATCCGTACGTAGAATTTCAGTATTACGTAAAATATCAAGAGTACCTTTATTTGGATGACCAAAATAATTGATTCCGGTTGAGATTAAAGAAACTTTATTACCAAGATATTCAATCATTTCATCACTCACGACCCTGGGACCACCGTGGTGCCCAACTTTTAGTACATCTATATTTCGCGGTAAATCTTTTTTAATTTGGTTAAACGCTTCAAGTCCGCCATCACCCATAAATAACATATTAAAATTCTTATAAGATATTAGCGTAATTATTGAATTTTCATTACTTTCATTTTTTCCGCTGACATCAGCTCTTATCAACTTAATATCTAAATCCTTTTCGAAATGTATTTGTTTTTTATAACTGATAACTTCGTATTTTTGTCCGATTTTCTTTGATGTATCAAAAATTTTCCAAGCAGTTTTGGTTTCAACATTAGTAGAATTTAAATATAACATTTTGACTTTTGTATTTGTAATAACATCCGTAACACCGCCGGAATGGTCATTATCAAAGTGAGATACAATTACACCTTCCAGATTTTTAATTCCATGATCTTTCAAATATTTAAGCATAATAATTTTTGCTTGAGAATTTCCGCTGTCATACGGAGCTTTTCCTGTATCTATCATAAAATATTTATTTTCAGGTGTTTTTATCAAAAAAGAATCCGCATTTTGAACATCAAATACTATGATTTCAAGTTCATGGTTTGCCGGCTTTATAGTCGTTCCCAGTAACAAAAGAGAAACTACAAAAATTGATATAACAACTTGTTTATATTTATCAAATTTAATAAACACAGTAACACTCATAAGCATTGCATAGTATAAAAGAAGCTGAATAATATTAGGATGTGTTGTTTGTAAAAGACTATATTTCATATTTGAGAAAAAGTCAGATACAAAAACAAGCGCTGTAAGCAGATAATTTAAAAAGAAATCAAAAACCTTACACACGACATCTGCAATTGGCGGAAATACAGCAAGAACAGAGCTTACGAACCCGCCAAAACTTATTACACTCAACATACTTACAATTGAAATATTAGCAAGAACCGAATACAAACTAAAAGTATTAAAATAAAACATTTGAATAGGTGCAACCCATATTTGAGCTACAATTGGAATCAGTACAGGTATTTTAATCCAATCAGGTATTTTTGTAAGTTTTTGCGAAACAATATTTGCCGTAGTTAAAAGTCCTAAAGTTACAAGAAAAGATAATTGGAAGCTGACATTATTTATATATGCAGGGTTATAAATCAACATTAAAACAGCAACCAAAGATAAAAGCGACACAGAATGAGTATCCCGATCAATCAGTTTTCCGCCTAAGACAAATAACAGCATAAGCGCAGCCCGAATTACAGATGGTCCGAGTCCGGTCATAAGCGTATATAAAATTACAACCAACATCCCCGACAAAACTCTTGGCTTGTACGGAACCCCTAAAAACTTCAAAATTACAAACCAAAACGAAAATATAAACGCAACATTCATCCCCGATGCCGCTAAAATATGTAAAAGTCCGGAATTTATAAAAGAACTTTTTATATAATCAGGAGGAGAAACCGCATCATCTCCAAATACAATTCCACCTAATATTTCTAAATTAGGACTTTTTAAATACTTAGAGTGAACCTTTAAAATCCTGTTTCGTGTATTATTCAAACCGCGCAAAAACTTCCATCTAAAATCAGGATTATCTTCAAGAATACTTACATCATTACCGGCAACGTAAAACGTAGTAAATGTATTAAAATTCCTCAGATATGAACTGTAATCAAATTGAGAAGGATTTGTTGATGTAAAAGGTTTTCTCAATCTTCCTTTCATCAAAACCTTTTCTCCAATGTTTAAATTTCCGCTAATTTTTTCTGTTTGAGTTACTGTTACAAAGGTTTTCGCATCAATTTCATTATCTCCGGCTTTTTCAACCTGCATGAAAAACTTTAATTTCCCATCATCTTTACCTTCCGGAATACTTACAATTCTACCGGATAAACTTATATCAACAGGCACAATATGTAAAAGTTCATCGTAATTTTTAATTTTACAAAATGTTAAGAAAAAGCCAAAATAAAAAACAAATACAAATATTAAAACTTTACGAATATCAAATAATCTTAAGTATAAAAGAACAAGCATGAGAATTGTAAAAACAGCACAATAAACAATTGCAAAGCCGTAAAAACTTGCCAAGATACCACACATGAAAATTAATGATGCAAAAAACATCACAAAATTCTTATTTTGAATAATATCCCTTAATTTTTCAAATTTTTTCATAATTCCAACACATGAATGATACCATATCAATTGTTGTTGTGCAAAACTGAAAAATATGTTATATTACATGGTGGATGGTGAGGAAGAGATTTTATGAGTAATAATGATTTCTATATAGAAGACTTTTTAAGACAGGCAGTTTCTGTAGGAGCATCTGATGCGCATATTTGCGAAGGAGAAAGACCTGCAATTCGTGTATCAGGGCAAATTATGAGAATCAATCTTCCACCTCTTACAAGTGAAGACCTTGAATTTGTTATAAGAACAGTTGCTCCGTCTCACTTAAAAGACCGAATTACAAGATTCTTTGATATCGATTTTTCTTACGAAATTCCGGGCTGTTCAAGATTTCGTATTAACATGAGCCGACAATTAGGCAAAACTGCAATGGTAATTCGTGCAATTCCATATTATATTAAAACTTTTAAAGAATTATATTTGCCTGAAACCTTAGAAGATTTTGCTTCATTTAATAACGGTCTTGTACTTGTAACAGGCCCTACAGGTTCAGGTAAATCAACCACTATTGCATCATTAATTGATTACATCAACGCAACAACATCTAAACATATTGTAACAATTGAAGATCCGGTTGAATTTATTTTCTCAAATAAAAAATCAATAGTTTCACAACGTCAGCTGTTAATTGATACTCCTTCATTTTCTGATGGGGTTAAATATGCATTAAGACAAGATCCTGATGTTATTTTTATCGGTGAAATTCGTGACAGAGAAACTGTTGAATCAGCATTGAAAGCTGCAGAAACAGGTCACCTTGTTGTATCAACAATCCACACAAACGATTCGGTTCAAACAGTTGCCAGAATTATAAACTTGTTTGATCCAAATGAAAGACCATTTATCAGAAGCCAAATCGCTAATACATTACGTGGAACTATTTCTCAAAAACTTGTTCCTATGGCTGAAGGCGGAACACGTGTTCCTGCCGCTGAAATCCTTGTTGTTACACCAACTGTTAAAGACTTTATACAAAAAGACGAATTGGAACAAATTTATGAACTTGTTAAAAAAGGTTCATTCAACAACATGACAACAATGAACATGTCATTATACAGACTATATAACGAAGGTAAAATCACTCAGGAAGTTGCACTTACTTATTCTGATAATAAATCAGAACTTGAACAGCTTATGAGAGGTATTTACCACGGTACAAGCGCTCAAAAATAAAATATAAAATGCAAAATAGCTTTGTGACAGACGCAATTAATTTAAAGTCTTACAATCTTAGCGAATCAGACAAAATTATTGTTATGTATTCAAAAGAAAAAGGACTTATCAGAGGGGTAGCAAAAGGGGTTAAAAAACCTAAAAGTAAGCTTGGTGCCCGTATGGACTTGCTTGTTGCAAATACTTTAATGCTTCACAAAGGCAGAAACCTTGATACAATTTGTCAGGCTGAAGTTGTTAATTCTTTTTATAAAACTAGGCAGGATATAGATAAAATCTGCTATTCAATGTATGTAACAGAAGTTGTTCACAATTTCGGGATTGAAGAAGATCCGTGCTCAAAAGTTATTTATGAACTTCTTTATAAAACACTTAACACAATATCTTCAGCTCAAAATAAAGTCGAAATTCTTATTGCGGTTATTAAATTCCAATTAAAAATGATGATTGAATCAGGGTTTTCAATAGAACTTGATTCATGTCTGTGCTGCCATAAAGGAATTGAAGAAGAGACAATGTATTTTGTCCCGAACCTCGGAGGAATGGTTTGTGCTGATTGCGCTTCAAGAATCCACTACAATAAAAAACAGCTTCCATATAAATTAAGAAACTTTTTCAAACAAATGTCAATTAATGATTTTGATGAAATCGGAGAATACGAAACAAAAGCAAATGAAAAAGTTTGTACTGTAACTTTTGAAGTTCTAAAAGAATACATAACGTTGAAATCTCCGAAAAAATTTAAATCAACAGAGATTTTACAAGAAATTCCCGCAGCCGTTTCCTAGCTCAAGCGGGGATTGATTTTTTTTACAGGAAATATTATCAGTTCTAAAAAGAGGATTATGGTTAAATTATGAAAAAATATATATTACTTGCAGCGATTATAATTTGTGGAAACACCGTTTTTGCAGCCGGTGCTCAAATGTTCAAACTTGATAACGGGCAAACTGTTGTGATTCAGGAAGTTCGAAATAACCCTATTGTGACAATTGATACCTGGATTAAAACAGGTTCAATTGATGAAGATGATTCGAATAACGGGGTTGCACATTTTTTGGAACACTTGTTTTTTAAAGGAACCAAAAACCACGAACCCGGTGAATTTGATAAAATCCTAGAAACAAAAGGCGCTATTACAAATGCCGCTACAAGCAAAGATTTTACACATTACTATGTAACAATTCCATCAAAAGATTTTGATCTTGCAATGGAGCTTCATGCCGATATGATGATGAATCCGCTTATTCCGCGTAACGAAATGGAAAAAGAGCGCAAAGTCGTTTTAGAAGAAATAAATAAAGATCTTAAATCTCCAACAAGAATTTTGCAAGAAAACTTAAACTCCATGCTCTATACTAATCACCCGTATAAAAGAAAAGTAATAGGCAGAAGTGATGTTATTGAAACAATTACACGTGATCAGGTTTTAAATTTTTATAATACTCACTATGCTCCGGCTAACATGGTTACTGTTATAATCGGAGATGTTGATACAAATTACGCCTTAGAACGGGTAAAAGAAGTTTTTAACGCAGAAAACAAAAAACAAACTAAAATAATTTACCAAAAAGAACAACCGCTTACCAAGCAGCAGAAAAAAGTTGAATATATTAAAACCGAATCCGGTTATATGGTAATAGGTTTCCGCGGCGTATCTATTGATGATAGTGATTCATACGCGCTTGATGTTCTTGCAACCATTTTAGGTGAAGGACGTTCATCTGTTCTTTATCAAGTTTTAAAAGAAAAAAAACGTTTAGCATTTTCAGTTGATGCAGGGAATTCAACTATGCGCGATGACGGAATATTTTATGTAAGCGCAAACTTTGAACCGGATAAGTGCAAACAGGTTCAAAATACAATATACGAAGAAATTAAAAAAATTCAGGAAAAAGGTGTTACAGATGAGCAGTTAAATCTTGCAAAAAATATTATTGAAAGAAGCACCTACTATTCACGTGAATCAATTACAAATATTGCAACAGAAATCGGCTACACCATGGCGCTTACTAATGATATAAAATTTTATGACAACTATCTTGCAAATATTAAAAATGTCACAAAAGAACAGGTTAAAAAAGCCGCAATCAAATACTTAGGAATAAATAAAAGCGCCGTATCTATTCTTTTACCGGAAGATGCTAAAAATATTCCTGTCGCAAATATTACACAAAATACAGGAACTGCAGAGTTTATAAGCGAAAATAAAGAAACTCAAAAATATAAACTTTCAAACGGTGCTGTATTTTTATATACTCCAAACACATCAAATGATATCATTGCAATGAGTATTTATGCAAAAGGCGGTCAATTAGCAGATAGAATTCAAGGTACTGCAAATATGACAGCCTCAACCATGCTTAAAGGTACAAAAAACTATACTTCACTTGAACTTTCACAGGTTCTTGAAGATAACGGGATTAAAATTGCCCCGTCAACAACCGCTGATACCTTCGCTATCACTGTATTAACAACAAAAGATGAGTACGATAAAACTCTTGAACTTTTAAACGAAATTGTTAATAACGCAACATTTGATGATTTTGAAATCGAAAAAGTTAAATCTGATAAACTTAATTCAATTAAACGTAATAAAGATGTTGCACTTCAGCAGGCAGTTGAAGAATATCGCGATCTGATTTATAAAAATACACCTTACTCAATTTCAGCAAAAGTTCTTGAAAAAAATATTCCAAATATAAAACGCTCAGATATTGTCGAATATTATAATAATATATTTAACCCTGAAAATATGGTTATTTCTGTTAACGGAAATATTGATAAAGAAAAAACCATTCAGGAATTAAATAAAATTTTCACACCGAAAGCAGAAACTGCCGCGTTCAATTATCAAAACTTTAACAGTAAAATTCCATATATAACATCACCGCGTACAAATACATTAAATATGGATACAGAAACCGCATGGATTTTACTAGGTTGGCAGGTTGACGGCGTATTAAAAGAAAAAGAATATGCAACACTACAGGTTATTGATTCATTACTTGGTTCAGGAATGAGTTCAAGGTTATTTAAAGACCTAAGAGAGCAAGAAGGACTTGCATATCAGCTAGGTTCAGGATATTCACCAAATGTACTTCGTGGAAGCTTCATGCTCTACATAGGCACAAACCCTGCAACACTTGAAAAAGCAAAAACTGGTTTGTTTGAAGAAATAAAAAAATTAAAAACCGAATATGTCGGAGATAAAGAACTAAGAGACGCAAAAGAAAAACTTTTAGGAAACTATGTAATAGGACTTGAAACAAACCTTGATAAAGCTTCCAATACCGGATGGTACGAAGCTTCAACCCGCGGATACGAGTTCAAAGATAAATACGAAAAACTCATCAATAGCGTAACTGATGCCGATATTATTGAAGTTGCAAACAAATACTTTACAGATAATTACATACTATCAATAGTTACAAAATAGCAGACAAACATTCCGGCTTAAATGCCGGAATATTTGTTTTTCTGCAACCGTTTAAATTTTTCCCAAACTTTTCAAAAACTTATAAACCAAAACCGTTGATTCTTTGTCTGTTTGTAATTTGTCTATCAAAGATGCAAGAACTTCTTCATAATTATCAAGATGCTTGAATTGAAATAATTCAGACAATTCGACTTTCAACGCTGATGCCATCTTAGCAATATTATCCGGTTTTGGGAATGATACCCCATTTTCAATTCTAGAATAATTTTCAGGTTGAATTCCTATAATTTCAGACATTTTTTCTTGAGTTAAGCCTCTTTGTATTCTTAACTCTCTTAATCTTGTACCAAAATTTTTCTTTATATCCATATAGTTATTAAACCTTTATTAGTTATTCTTATTAAGTGCGTATTACATCATAATCTTGATGTGTTGCATTAATAATATTAATGTAATATAGTAATATTATTCTAATTTATTGACGTAATACATGGAGAAGTAAAAAATGAATATCCTTAGAAAATCTTATGGTTTTACACTTGCCGAGGTTTTAATCACTCTAGGCATAATCGGTGTTGTTGCAGCTATAACGATTCCAGGGCTGATTACAACCCACCAGAAAAAAGTCACCGTTACAAAACTTCAACGCGCAATTTCAATACTTAATCAGGCATACCGTCTTTCTTACGATGAAAACGGAGAAGCTACAGCACAAGAAGCTAAAGATATGGGTGCTGATGAATATTTCAAAAAATATTGGGAACCTTACATAAAAGTTGCCAGATACTGTAAAAATTACAATGATTGCGGATATAATAGATATAATCCATATAAAACACCTTCAGGTGCATCTCTTGCGGTAGCTGTTAATAACTCCAGAGCAAAATTTTATACTTTTGACGGATTTTTTTATATGATTATGGTTGATTCTGGTAACCCCGATAGTGTTATAATAAATACAAACATATACCTTGACATAAATGGAGAACAAGGTCCAAATATTATGGGACGTGATGTATTTCTTTTAAACAGGTACGTAGATGATAAAAAAGGCGGATTTATTCAACCTGAATGTTATAATTACACAGAAGCTAATATTAAAACTCGATGTACAAGTACAAATCCATACTGCTGTGCAGAAAAAATCAGACGCGATGGTTGGAACATTTCAAAAGACTATCCTTGGAAGGGGTAAATACTATTACCAATTATTTCTGATTAGTGTTTGCTTGCCGTTTTTGTCATACATTTTATCTTTGTACCAAACCCCTTGAAACTCTTTTTCCGGCCCGAACATGTACTGAATATCACGGGATACAAAATAAATCGCGCTTTTTATGTCACCTTTACGATTATATTGCATAGAAGTATAAGGAAAATTTGGGTATTCCTTTGAAATTACATCCGTATAATATAGCTTTCCAAACGCATTGTAATAAAAGGCATTTGTCGGATTATTTTTATATTGGATTGCATACATTACAAGGGTATTTTTCTTATAGAAAAACGCACAGTATTTTGCTTCTTCATCTTCTGTCACCCCGTTATTTGTCAGGAAATAATGATGTTTAAAATCTCGATCCTTAAAATAATTTGCAAATTGTGTCTTAAATTCTTGTTTTGTAAAATAAATTCTGCTTGTATTATCATCAAACAAAAGTTTGTGATATTTTTCAATATTTTCATCACGTTGAACCTGAGTAATATCAAGCCAATCAAATACAACTTTAAGTTCAAGAGGTTCATTTTCTTTAATTTTAACCTCCTCAACCTGTTCAACTTCATCCAGACTTACGATATCTTCAACTGCAAAAACATTCTGAAAACAACCAAAAGCTAATAAAATAAATAATGATACAAAAAACTTTTTCATATAATTTCCTTATAATTTATTATTCAACATTTTATATGCAATACGCAGTTTTACAGAGAAAAGATTATCATCTGCGGTAAAAAGATTGCTTTCATTAACCGCATAATCTTCAGGTTTTATAAGCCCGTTAATTTCAAACCCTGCAAAATTTCCATTTGCATCACGTCTGGATTTAGTTGATATAGCATAGATAAATGCCGCCATATCATGTTTATCAATAAGATTGTCACCGGTTGGTTCACCATGCGCTGAAATCTTATTAAAAGCGTTTCGAATCTGAACCTTAACTTTATTAAGATATTCCGGCTTATTCATGACATCGTAATGTCCAAAACGATATTTCAACATATACATTTCATACTGTGTGTAATCAAGTTTTCCGGTAAGATTACGAACTTCACGCGCCATAAAAAGCAGATAAGATTCTGCAAGAGAATAAACTTCTGCCTTAAAAGATTCGTCCAATTCTTTAATTTCATCAGGTGTTTTATCCGGTTTATCGGCAAGCTTTCTCCAGGAATTCGGAACAACATCAAACATTTCAGCATTCGGGTTTGTAATTCCGCTCTGAACGACCATATCGTTAATAATAAGGGCAAAAGCCTCTCCAAGTTCGGCATTAGCGCCGGACAACTCCTTTAATATAGAAGTTCGTTGAGTATTTTGCCCAAAACTTTGCATAAATTTTACCTAACTAATATCCCAACGTCCGCAGGTTCCGCCCCAGCGCGCTATGATATTACCTTTTACATCTTTGATTTTTTCAACATGCTGAACTTCATTTACACCTTCAACAATTGTAATAACTTCGCAGTTATTTGAACAACCTGTACAAGCACAGGTTATAGATGAGAAATGCATATCAGCGACATTCCAGCCTTTGAATTTAGTCGGAACTTCTGTATACTGGTGGTTTTCCATTGCTAAAAGCGCAGCCCCGATTGCCCCCATTGTCTGGTGGTTTTCCGGAACAACAATTTTAGTATTCAAAGCTTCTTCAAAAGCTTTAACCATGCCTGTATTTGTTGCAACACCGCCTTGGAAAGAAACTGTTGGAAGTAATTCTTTACCTAATGCAAGGTTACTTAAATAGTTTCTAACAAGTGCCTGACAAAGACCATATAATAAGTCTTCAACAGGATATCCAAGCTGTTGTTTGTGAATCAAATCGGATTCAGCAAATACACCGCAACGTCCTGCAATGCGGGCAGGGTTTGTTGATTTCAAAGCTGTCGGACCAAATTCTTCAATAGGAACATTAAGTCTTTGAGCCTGATGGTCTAAGAAACTTCCTGTACCTGCTGCACAAACCGTATTCATGGCAAAATCAGTTACAATACCGTCACGTAGGATAATAATTTTACTATCTTGACCGCCGATTTCTAAAATTGTTTGAACACCAGGAATATTAGTACTTGCAGCAACAGCGTGCGCGGTGATTTCGTTTTTTACGATATCCGCACCGACCAAAGAACCTGCTAAAGCTCTGCCTGAACCTGTTGTACCAACACCTTTTACATCATAATCTGTAATTCTTTTTTCATATAATTTATTCAAACCTGTTTGAACAGCCATAACAGGTTTACCGGCTGTTTTCAACATTATACTGTCAACATATTTACCGGTTTCATCAACTAAAGCTAATTTTGTGGTTACTGAACCTACATCTATCCCTAAATATACTGTTAAACTCATTTTTACTTCCTTTTACTATAACAGTATCATGATATCATGAAAAGTTCAGAAATAAAACTATAACATTACATCATTTTTATTAAGTTCGCCAATATAATGTAAACCACGGCTTTCAGGCATTGCTTCAAAAGAATCAGAAAGTATTTTTTCAATGTTTGAAATCCTGCACATATTACTCAGTACTCTTATTCTTTCAGCTAAATCCAATGTTAAACCTTGTTTTAGGGCAATTTCCATATTATCTTATATCCTCACCAAAAATTCTATATCCGACATGAATAATAAACCCGTTTTATAAGCAAGAATTACATCTCTTTAAGAAATATTAACAAAATCCATTATTTATACTATTAAACTTTTTACAATTTTAAACTATACTTAACTTATGAAAAAGATTATATTTACATTACTTTTAACAGCATTAGTTATTCCTTCTGTCAATCTGAGTGCTGATGCCTCATTGATTTCTGACAGAAGTTACAGGCTTGAACAAAAACGTATTCAAAAACAAGATATCGCAAGTATTAAAAAGCTTATCAAAAGCCATAACTTCTATGCAAATAAACACGATATAAACAACTTAAAACCGCTTTATTCAGACAATTATATGAATAATGACGGCTTTAATAAAAAAACATATTTCAAAAGTGTTGAATCAACTTGGGAATCTTGTAATGATTTAACTTATGATACAAGAGTTATATCAATAGATATTAACGGAGACAATGCAAATGTAAATGTAATTGAAACCGCATCAGGAACAGTGGCTGAACATATTGGAGATATGACACTTGCAGGTGAAATTCATTCAACAGCAAAAGGTATTTACCATTTATCTAAAATAAACGAAAACTGGTATATAACAGGCGAAACAGGATTAGACGAAGAATCATCTTTATTATACGGTGATGCAAGGTTTATGAATATTGAGCTCCAAGCTCCAAACCAGGTTGCGGCAGGAGAAACATACACGGTTTCATTAAAAGTAGATGCGGATAAAGATACTTTTATTATAGGTTCAATCGACTCAGATCCCGTAACATATCCATCTTCTACTCCTGAAACTAAAATGCGAGCATTAAACACAGAAACTCAAACTCTTGAAAGATTACTCACATCAAACTCTGATAATATCAATGAATATGCTGTTGCATCACTGGCTATTTCAAAAGTACAAAACGTAAACGAAGAAAACTTCAGGATTTATATGGCAGGACTTGCTTGTATTATGAAAAGAGTTAACGTAATTCCTAAAAACAATCACATAAAAATCGAGGATTAGTAATGAATACATCAATTGGTAAATATTTATTTTTCATATTATGTTTTATATTCTGGCTGTTTTTAGCCTTATTCTCATCAAAGCTTATTGTAGATAATCTGACTTCAGGTCATCATTATTCAAATGCATTGTTTAATCTGCATTACCTGAAAAATACAGGGGCTGCATTCAGTCTTCTGCAAAACGCAAGAGAATTTTTAATCATTGTTTCTATTGTTGCGACAACTCTGTTATGTTTATATGTTCACAACAACATCAGAGGAATACATTTAATCTCGGTTTCTTTTATTTCACTACTATGTGCAGGAATAATGAGCAACTGCCACGAAAGAATTGTTCTTGGTTTTGTCAGAGATTATATTCAGTTAAATTTTATAAACTTCCCGATATTTAACGTTGCAGATATTTTTATTACAATCGGAGTTATCGCACTTGTCGGAATCTTACTTTTCTACAAAGGAAGATAATTTATGCTTCTAATAATAGATGAAAACAACGATGAAATAAGACTTGATTTATACTTATCAGAACTTTATGAAGGCATTTCACGTTCAAAAATCCAATCAGCAATAAAATCAGGAAAAGTTACTGTTAATTCAGAAAATAAAAAACCATCTTACATCTTAAAAGAAGGTGATAAAATTGAATTCGAAAACCTTATTCCTGATACTGTTTTAAAAATTGAACCTGAAAATATTCCGCTTGAAATAGTTTGGGAAGATGAAAATATGGCGGTGATTAACAAGCCGTCCGGAATGCTTACCCATCCGACACCACTTGAAACTTCAGGTACATTAGTTAATGCACTTTTATATAAGTTTGGAGAAAATTTATCAAACCTGAATGGGGAATTTCGCCGCGGAATAGTGCACAGGCTCGATAGAAATACCTCAGGACTTTTGATGATAGCAAAAAACAACAAAACCCACGAATATCTTGCAGATATGATTAAAAACCATAATCTTACAAAAAAATATCAAGCAGTGTTAAAAGGAGATTACCCGCTTGATTCTGAAACAATAGAAGAACCGATTGCAAGACATAAAACTCAGCCGCATAAAATGACAGTTTCACCTGATGGGAAACCAAGCACTACAATATTAAAAGTTCTTGAAAGATTCAAAGAAGCTACATACGTTGAATTAACTCTTATTACAGGCAGAACACACCAAATTAGAGTTCACACAAGCTTCAAAAAACATCCTGTCTATAATGATACTTTATACGGTGCCGGACAGGGAAAAATTAAAACAGATGAACAGGTACTGCAATCATTCTACCTGAGATTTGCAAAACCGTTTTCACCGGAGATAATTGAATTAAGTATTGAACCCGATGAAAAATTATCCAAGGTTCTGACTTATTTCAAAAACAGGAGAGTTTAATATGAAAAGAATATTTTTAATCATAAGTATATTATTACTTTTAGGAATCTTATATATTGCATTTATGAACACATCAAATCCGGTAAATATAAATGTTTTATACAGTAATATGCTTGATGCGCAAACTAAAGCAGGCTGGAGCGAACAAGGAGCATATTTTTACAAAACAATGAGCCTGTCAGCATACACCATTCTTGTTCTTTTATCAGGAATCTTTGTCGGTGCAGGAACTGTTTACATGTTCTTATCAGCACAGAATGAAAAAGTTAAAGCCTACCAAAGAGAACTTGAAAAAACTTCAATCTCCGGTATGAATAACGCATCCCGAGTTGAAGTTCTTGAAGCTAAAATAAAAACCCTTGAAAAAGCATTCAACACCGTAGCTGATGAACGTACACAGCTTGAAGTCCAAATAAAAAACTTAAATGCAGAAATTGATAATTTAAATAAAGATTAACAAAAAAGCGGCGCCGGATTCTCCGGCGCCGCTTTTTTGTTACATATGTTTCAAAACTTGTAAAATCAATTCTTTAAATTTAGATTTAACTTTATTTGTTGTTTCTATAACTTCCGAATGAGTTAGTTTTTTAGTTGAAACACCTGATGCATAGTTAGAAATACAGCTTATACCTATAACTTTCATTCCGCAGTAATTTGCAACAATAGCTTCAGGTACAGTTGACATACCGGCAGCATCCGCACCAAGCGTTCTTGCCATTTTTATTTCGGCAGGAGTTTCATAGCTTGGACCAGTTGATGCAATATACACACCGTGTTTTAAATCAAGATTTAACAGTCTACCTGCCGCATCAACAATTTTTATAAGATTTTTGTTATAAATTTCAGACATATCAGGGAATCTTGTACCCAGTTCAGGGTCATTCGGACCAATTAGCGGGTTTGTACCCATCATATTTATATGATCTGTAATTACCATCAAATCACCGGGTCTGAAACTTTTATTAACAGCACCTGCAGCATTGGTAATAATAAGTGTTTCTACACCTAATTTTTTCATAACCTTAATAGGATAAGTCACTTCCAGCATTGAATGACCTTCGTAAAAATGGTTTCTTCCCTGCATCATTACAACTTTTCTGCCGTTAATATTTGCAAAAACAAGTTGTCCTTTATGACCTTCAACAGTAGACTTTGCAAACCCCGGAATTTTATCGTAAGGAATCGCAAATTCACAATATTTATCAGCAAGTTCACCCAAACCTGAACCCAGTACAATACCTATTTCAGGCTTAAAACCGTCAGTATAGGTTTCAATGTAATCCAAAGTATCTTTCATCATTTCATTAACCCTCATTACCCCATAAAAATACACAAAAGCCTTATAGACTCTTGTGTATCTTCAAAACTAATTAACCTACTAATCTGTTATCATCAGCTTCAGATGCTTTAACCATCAAAGCGTGTTCAACAGGATTTTCTTTAGTATAAGTTGTTTCGTGCATTTCATCAAAACCAAAATCTTCACGAGCTTTTCTTGCCTGATTTTCATCTACAATTTTTTTAGCAAGTTCAGCGATTTCATAAACTAATTTATATCTGTTATCGGAATTTTCATTTAAATCCCACGCTACTTTAATTATTTGATCCATCTATAACCTCACTTTTCTTGTTATAAATCTATATTATAATATAAATAAAAAATTAGCAAGTCTTAACAAGTGATTTCTCTATACATATCAAGATATTGCTTAGCACTGCGTTTCCAAGAAAAATCAGCTTTCATAGCAGATTTTCTCATAGCATTAAATACATACTTATCTGTATAAACATATAAAGCGCACTTAATTGCATTCAGCATATCCCAGCCGTTATATGACCAGAACTTAAATCCGTTTGAATTATCAAGAGGATAACCAGTAACAGTATCTTCAAGCCCGCCGGTTGCTCTTACGATAGGTAATGAACCGTAACGCATCGCAATTAATTGGCTCAAACCGCAAGGTTCAAACTTTGATGGCATTAAGAAGAAATCGCTTCCTGCATAAATCAGATTAGCCAGTTTCGGATCATATCCTACATATGTTCTTATATTTTTTGTATTATTTGAAAGCCATATGAATAAGTTTTCATAAGCACTGTCGCCGCTTCCAAGAAATATAAAATCCGCATCTAGGTTTTGAAGTTCATATTGCATATCACGGATTAAATCAATACCTTTCTGTCCTACAAGACGTGAAATTAAAGCAATCAGAGGTCTTTCAGGATTATATTCAAGTCCGAAATATTCACATACAGCTTTTTTATTTTCTTCTTTTTTTGTATTTTTTTCTAAATCTTTAACATCATAATTTTGTTTAAGAGCCTTATCTTTCTTAGGGTCAAAAACAGTGTAATCAATACCGTTTAGAATACCGCGAAGCTTATATTGTACACCTCGGAGTGTGTAATCCATATTTTCGCCATATTCAGAACCTAAAATTTCACGAGAATAAGTAGGAGAAACCGCAACAACTCTATCAGAATATAAAATTGCTCCCTTCATCCAGTTTACACGGTTATAATGTTCACATCCCCATTGGTTGTAAACAATGTCTTTTCTCATATTGGCAAAATCAATTACATCTTCAAACCAGATTCCCTGATATGCAAGGTTGTGAATTTCAAATACACATTTTGTATTCGCCCAGAAAGGATCAAACTTATAATTTGAATGTAAATACATTGGAATCATAGCTGTGTGCCAATCATTTGCGTGAATAACATCCGCTCTAAAATTCAATCCCTTAGCATATTCCATTACAGCTAATGAAAAAGAGATATATCTTTCGTGTTCATATCGAGGGTCTAAATATTTCGGGTAAACTTCCTTAAAACATGAAAAATACCAGTCATTTTTAATAAAAAAGACGTTAATTTTTGTTCCCGGAAGTTTGGTCATAAAAAGATTAAACTTATGCGGTTGATTACCGAAAGAAAGCCATATTTCAGAGTTTTCAACTTCTTTTATACCGTATTTTTCTTTATCAATACATCCATGAAGAGGCGTAAAAATAGCAATTTCCGCATCTTTTTCAAGTTCTTTCGGCAAACTTCCTACAACATCAGCAAGCCCGCCGGCTTTCGAAAACGGTGCAACTTCAGCAGACGCAAATAATACTTTCATTTTTCCTCTCTTTCTGAATATTAAACGGATATTTTAAAATTATTCTGAGAAAAATTCCATCGGATTAACGACATCACCATCGTTTTCATCAAATGAACCATTTTCCTCAATCCTTTGTTCTGACAATTGTTTCGGCACAACAGGGGATTGCTGTACCACTCCGGTTGTACTTGAATTTTCCAACAGATTTTTTTTAATGTCAATATTCAGATTAAAATTCAGTCCGTATTTTTGGACAATAAATGCTGCCTGATTCATACAAATCTGTGCCTGGTCTGGTTGTTTTGTACACATCAAAACTTTATACATATTAACTTTATTTAACATTGTCAAATATTCGCTGATAATTCCTGTTTTTTCCATTTGAATATTTGAGTTATTTAAAACTCCGTATGCTATATCAAATTTGCCTTCTTTAATATTTAAAATACTCATTACATACCATGCGGAATGAACAATAGCATTCATCCCCCTAGCTTTAGCAGATTTGATAATTTTATAAATAATTGCAGAAGCTTTCTTAAACGAATTCAGTTCAACATAAGCGTACCCTATCATAAGGTCGGCAAAAAGTTCAAAACAATGAAGCATAGATTCTTTTGCCATAAGTTTTGATTTATAAACAACTTGTGCAAAGCCTTCCGGATTACCTTTATAAGATACAAACGCGCTAATAATATTATATAAAATTGCAGAAAACATATCGTCTCCTGACATATTCGCAGTAAGCGAAACAGGTTTTCCTTGAATTAAATTCTGCAGCTGAACAAATATAGAATACGAATCAGGAAGGAAATTCAACAATTTTTTAGAAATATCTAAGAATTCACCCACATCTTCTTTCATTGTAATTACATCAACAAGCGCAATGTATCCGACACATTCAGTAACCAAAAACTTAAATTCATCCTTTGAAACAAGCGCATTATTATATGTTATTGATTCGATTTTTTCCGAATCCAGGACATTTAAAACATTATACCCGATATCAAGACAATCTTCATAAGCCCCGATATTAAACAAAATTTTCACATAAATTATTGACATCAATAAGAAATACAAATTGAAATCCGGTGAAGATGGATCAATTGAAGATTTATCAAGCGAAGATAAAACGCTGTGTGTCAAATTCATTGCATACAAATAATCGCCGTTTGCCATAGCGCCCTGAATCATTTTTGTACAAAGCGAAATATATTTTTCAGAACTTTGAGATTTTTTAAGACTTTCTAAAGTTTCCTCAGCAAGCGCACGAGTTTTATCAGGTTCATATTCAAACATATTGTTTGAAACATTTTCATACAAGGTTAATTTATATTTCAAAAGTTCATCTTCTGAAAAATCTGCTGAATACTTATCAAGAGATTTTAAGATTTCTGATGAACAATTTAAATACGATGAAAAATCTCCCATTGATAAGTTTATATTTGCAAGTTTTTCCCACTCATAAATAACTTCTTTGTTTCTGCCTAATAAATCATAGAGATAAGGTTTTACAGAATTTGGCATAGAATCTATATAAACAAGATTAAATAAATCATTTGCGACAGATTGTAAATCTTCAGGTTTAATAACCTCAAGCAGGCACTTTCTAAGTAAATTATAATTTGAGAAATAAATACAATTATTATAAGAATAAATATATCCCATACCTGCAAGATTTTCAGCTATTTTTTCCCAGTTTTTAAATCCTAAAGAATTAATAGTATGTTCATCAATCCTTGTTCCTAAAAGCACAATCATTGTTAAAAATTTTATTGTCGGCGCATCATCTTTTAATAAGTTAATACGGCGTTTTATCAATTTATCCAAACCTGACGGAATAATAATAGTTTTCGGATTCACCATTATTATTGAATCTTCGGTATACTCGTAAACTCCTGATTCTATCAAATACTGAATTGCAAAATCCAAAAACAGAGTACTTCCGCAAGCATATTTTGCGATTCTCTGGAAGTAAAAATCTGTCATGATGTTTTTATAGAAGTTAACATCACCGCCTACAATAACCTCAAACGGGGTTGGAGCAAGTGTAACTTCCGTGTAATAAGGTCTTGATAATAAGTAATGAAGATTACCGCCGTGAAGTGAATAATCTTTATCATATGAAACAAGATAACTTATATTAAGTTCTTCTATATGATCAAATAACTGTTCTAAAACAAATAAAGAACTGTCATCAATTTTTTCAAAATTTTCGATATAAATTAAAGTATTAGGAATAGCTTGAAGCATAGATAAAAATACATTACAGTAGTTTTCTCTGGTATCTTCCATATTCTGCATAGGACGTTGTGTAAGCTTGATTAAATCCTTAACAAGTCCGGAATTATCAACAGAAGAAAACATTGTAAAATCATTTGTATCAAAAAGTTTTTGAGATACCGTATATTCGAAAACCGCAGAAATCAATTCCCTAAAAAATGAGAACGGAGAATATTTCATATCATCATTACATGTTACGGGAATTATATTATCATAAATTCCAAGTTCATCAACTGCAGATAAAAGTTTCAATGTATAAGGCTGATACATAGGAGAAGCCTTTAATGCTAAAACACCTTTCGGAACTTGCTGTAAAACCTGTACGGCACAATCTAAAACATTAATACTCTCGGTCTTGATAAATGAACAATTAATTTCTTCAAAATTAATCATTTCAATATCATAAATTTCATCATCAGTTAATTCATTTTCATCTTTTAAAGCATCTTGAGTTATTTTTTCCTGATCAATAAGCGCAGTCTGTACAAAGTTCGGAATTTCTATATCTTCATTAGCTTCATTTTCTTTCTGAACTTCATTACGAAGAAAGTCACCGATATTTACGAATTCTTTCAAATCCATTTCGTAAAATCTTTTCATAACCCCATCAACAAGTGCAGAATTCAAAGACTCCATTTTGTAATGGTCTTTATAGTAATCATAAAAACTTTCATCTGTTATGACCTGAAAAGAATCCAGCGCTTTCATTTCTTTTGAAGAACTTTGATAAACCATATTTGCATGAAATCTTGAATCAATGTCATAAGGGTTTTTATCGGCATCCCTTTGCATAATTGTAAAATTACACTTTAGAGCAACACCTTTTTTCTTCAATAATTTCACATTAAGCTTGGTTATCATATTCAAAAGCTCAATTGTAGCCTGAATTGCAGAATTCGCAGAAGCAGAAAGCGTATAATCCTTGTTAAACCTGATAATATAAACATCACCGTTAACAATTTGACGTCTTACATTTAAGGAATGTACATAAGAAGCAATAAGTGAATCAAAATTTGTCTTAAATTTCTGATAAAGCTGGTTTGAACCAAGCTTTGCCTTTACAACATCACTATTTGGAAAATCGATTCTAACAACAGCAAAACTATCAGTATTGGATTCGCCCAGCACTGCACTGATTTCATTGGAATATCCGCATTTTATACATTTAGGATTTTTGAGCAGGTTAATTTTTCCGCATTTTGCGCACTTTGTAACAAGAATTTCTCCGCACTTACGACAGGTATTTTTTTCATTAACAGTTTTACAAACAGGACAGACGATTTTAAGTACCTTCTTACAATTCGGGCACACCATCGCACTTTTACTAATTTCTGCTCCGCATTTTGGACATTCCATAATACATAAATTATACCATAGCACCTAAAATATAAACTAATACGAAAAGAGGAAATTTCTCTACAGCACCAACTTTCTCCTTTTTATGTAAGAAGATTTTATAAATAAAAAATTTATGCTATAATTATGCTTGAGATGAGTATTATTTCTGACGATAATGATTTTAAAAGCTGCACACCTGCAGTTAAGAAAAATCCGGTTGTTAAACCGGAAGCAATTGAGCTTGACAAAAATTTTGAAAACTGCATTCGTCCAAAATCCTTTGATACATATATCGGTCAATCAGGATTAAAAGATACTCTAAAAATAACTATTCAGGCGGCAAAAAAACGCGAACTTCCGCTTGATCATTTGCTATTTTACGGACCTCCTGGACTTGGGAAAACAACACTTGCCGGCGTTATAGCTCAAGAAATGGGTGTTGATATAAAAATCACATCAGCTCCGGCATTAGAACGTCCTCGCGATATTATCGGAATTTTAATGTCACTTCAAGGCGGCGAAATCCTGTTTATTGATGAAATCCACAGACTTAATAAAGTAGCTGAAGAGATTTTATACCCTGCCATGGAAGACTTTTACCTTGATATGACAACAGGAAAAAGCCAAACAGTTAAGACTTTACGCGTTCCGTTGCCAAAATTCACCCTGATTGGCGCAACAACAAAAGCCGGAGAACTATCAGGTCCATTACGTGACCGTTTCGGGATTATCCACAGGCTTGAATTCTATACAGATGAAGAATTAGCTCAGGTAATTAAGCGAACCGCAGGAATTCTGGATATCGAAATTGATACAAAAGGAGCTTACGCAATTGCAAGACGCTCACGAGGTACTCCGCGTATTGCAAACAGATTAATTAAGCGTGTAAGCGATTACGCACTTGTAAAATACAACGGCAAAATTACAGAAAACATAGCAAACGAATCTCTTGATATATTAAAAATAGATGAATTCGGGCTTGATACAACTGACAGAAATCTTTTGAAACTTATAATCGAAAAATACGATGGCGGTCCGGTCGGAATTGAAACAATCGCTGCTGCAATCGGTGAAGATTCAAGAACAATTGAAGATGTTTGTGAACCTTTTTTACTGCAAGCAGGACTTTTACAACGCACACCGCGAGGCAGAAAAGTTTCTCCGCAAGCTTACAGACACCTTGGATACAAGGTTAAATCAGAATCTTCTCAACAAAGTTTGTTCTAATTTTCTTTTAATATTTCTATTCCTTTTTGTGCCTGTCTTAATACCCCAAAGTAATATTCCAATTCCTGCTCTGATTTTGCATCATTTAAAATCTGCAAAGATTTAATATAAAAAGGGCTATCGTTAGTTTTTAAAGAGCCTAAGTCAAGTCCGACATCTTCAACTTTTAAATTTAAAGCGTTCAATATTTTATTTAAAGTATTATATGTCGGGAAATAAACACCCGTTTCAATTTTTGAAATATGTTTTTCATTAATTCCTGCAAGTTCTGCTAACGCTTCTTGCGTCAAATTTTTTGCTTTCCTTATTTGTTTGAGCTTTTGTCCGAAACTGCTTTTTGCCACTACATTCTCCTTTAGATTTAATTGTAGAAAATTTCCCGCAACATATATACAGTGAACAATGTTAATTAATATATTAATATTCGTAGATAATAGGATACTTTTCGTATTTTTATGTTACACTCTAGTTATGTTAAGTTATGCAATCGGAGATAAGGAGAATTAAGAATGAGAGGTAAAGGGGTAAATTTAAATCAACATTACGAATTCTGGCAAAATAAGTGTAAATGGTTTAATGCTATGCCACCAGTATTTTCTAAAACAGGTTTTACATTAGCTGAAGTTTTAATTACACTCGGCATCATCGGTGTTGTCGCAGCAATAACAATTCCATCTCTAATGACAGCTTATAACAAACACATAACAGAAACTCGATTAAAAAAATTCTATTCCCTTTTTAATCAGGCAATAAAACTTTCTGTTGTTGTAAATGACGAATATGAAGGATGGAGTGATTACTGGGCAGCATCAGGAAATTCATACAATGAAGACGGAAGTGCAATTGACCAAGTTGAAAATGTAGATGCAGCATTTGATAAATACTTAGCACCGCATATGAAAGTTATGCTAAAAAAACACATCCGAAATGAAGCAACGAACGCAACTAAAACTCTTTATATATTAGCTGATGGCAGTGCCTTTGCTTATAGAGGAATTGACACCAGAGATATTAGCTTTTTCCCTAAGAATCCTGAAAAATGTTTAAAGCAAAAAAAACAAGCCGGCAGATGTTCTTTTACTTTCATTTTTCATCCTATTGAAAAAAGCAAACTATGGCAGCCACATTACGGTAAAGGTTTAGAACCTTATATGTATGCTTGGGACGGCAAAAAAGAAACTTTATACAATGGAACTGAATATAGCTGTGCTCAAGTAGGACATTACTGCACGGAACTCATAAGACAGAACGGTTGGAAAATCCCAGGCGATTATCCGTTAAAAATTCAATATTAGCAAAATTTACAATCTTGTTGTAAAATTACTTGTATGATTGAGAATCTTGATAAAATTAAAGCTGCGATTGATATTGAAGTGAAATATCGTTATATTGATATTCATGGGAAAAGGCAGAAATTTTCAAGTTTTATAAAAGAAGAAGCAAAAAAATATTATAAATTATCAAAGAAAAATCCGCGCTGGGCAGTACTTGTTGAAGCATTTGATGTTTACCCTTACGCTTCAGTTCCGGAACGCAGAAAATCCATTGAACAGCTTATTAAAACAATCAAAGCAGATTTAGCTCAGGAAAAAGCCGCAAAAGAGGAAGAAGAAACAATGCAGCTTCAGCGTCAAAAACACCCGTCCGAAGTTGATGTAATGTATATTAAAGGTGTAGGTCCAAAAGTTGCTTATAAATTAAATAAACTCGGAATTTTTACTGCTCAGGATTTAATGATGTATTTTCCTAAAAAGCACATCGATTATTCTTCCCGCACGCTTATCAAAAATCTCAAAGAAGGTCAGACAACAAGCGTTTTCGGATACATAAAATCTGTTTCGGCATTCAATACAAGAAATAATTTATCTGTTATAAGAGTTGTTATTCAAGACGAAAGCGGAAAATTTGAATTAAGCTTTTTTCAGGCAAAAGGAAACAAATATCTTCTTGAACGCACCAAGACTCAATTTCCTGTAAATGCGGGGATTATGGTCTCAGGAACAGTAAAATTTAATTCCTACAACAATCAATTAACAATGGATAAACCGACATATTCAATTATGAGCGGTGAATTTATGGAGGATTCGGATACCCAAAACCTGAACGTTGCAAGAATTGTACCGATTTACACAGTTTGCGAAGGCTTAAGTATAAAAACTCTGCGCCGTGCAATTTTTAACGCTATTGAGCTTTACAAAAACGACATAGTAAACATTATTCCTGAACAAATTCAAGAACGCCTCGGAATTTTAAATAAAAAGGACTCTGTTCAGCAAATCCATTTTCCTGAATCAATAAATAATTTGGAACACGCAAGATTTTCACTTATCTTTGAAGAACTTTTCCTTGTACAGTTAAAACTAATCAGATTACGAGAAAACACTGCCAAAAATACATCTTCATATGCCTTAAAAGTTCATAAAGATGGACTTGTACAGCAATTTATAAATAATCTTCCGTTTGAATTAACATCAGGTCAAAAACAGGCAGTAAATGAGATTCTAAACGATATGGATTCTGATACCCCAATGCAAAGACTTCTTCAAGGGGATGTCGGAAGTGGAAAAACCGTTGTTGCAACAATTATGCTTCTTGCCGCAATTGAAAACGGATATCAGGGTGCACTTATGGCGCCGACAGAAATCCTTGCACAACAACATTACAACAATCTTGTTGAATGGCTTACACCAATGGGTTTAAGTGTAGGCTTATTCCTCGGAAGCCACGGAAAAAAAATAAGACAAAAATTTGAAACCGATCTTAAAAACGGACAAACACATATTGCTGTCGGAACTCACGCTCTGATTCAGGAAAATGTTGAATTTAATAACCTTGGAGCAATTGTTGTTGATGAACAGCACAGATTCGGAGTAAAACAGCGTAATGTATTAAAGAAAAAATCGCAAAACCCGCAAATGCTTACAATGACAGCAACACCAATTCCACGAACTTTAGCCTTAACCGTTCACGGGGATTTGGACTTAACAGTAATAAATGAACTTCCAAAAGGCAGAAAACCTATAAAAACAACACTTACAGGCTCTCATAAAGCCGTGTGGGATTTAATAAAACAGGAAGTGGATTCAGAACGCCAAGCCTACATTGTTTATCCGCTGATTGACGAAAGCGAAACTCTTTCTGCCAAAGCCGCAACAATTGAAGCTGAAAGACTTCAAAATGAGGTATTTCCACAATATAAAATCGGACTTTTACACGGAAAACTTAAAAACGATGAAAAAGACGAAGTTATGAAAGAATTTAAAGAAGGTAAATTCGATATTCTTGTATCAACAACAGTAGTAGAAGTCGGAGTTGATGTACCAAACGCTACAGTTATGGTGATAGAAAACGCCGAACGTTTCGGACTTTCACAGCTTCATCAGCTAAGAGGGCGTGTAGGCAGAAATTCGCTCCAATCTTATTGCGTCCTGATAACATCTTCCCGTTCGCAAGAAACCAGAGAACGCCTTGGAATTATGACCGAAACAAACGATGGGTTCGTTATCGCAGAAAAAGACTTACAGCTAAGAGGGCCGGGAGAATTCTTAGGAACACGACAAAGCGGTCTGCCTGATTTAATTATTTCTGATATCGTACGTGACGCTAAAATCCTTGAAATTGCACGTAATGAAGCTATTGATTTTGTAAATAACTATGACATTGAACAATATCCTGCACTAAAAAATGTAACTTCTCTTGAAATGTTCACAGGATTGGATATTTAATTAATTTTATATTTTTAAATTGACAACTCACAAAAATCCATTAAAAGATTGATGTAATCATACCAAATATGTAATATTGTAGTTATGGGGAATATTGTCTGATATTCCGGGGATAAGTCAAGGGATAGTTGTTATGGAAGATAAATTACAAAATTCAATATCCACAAAACAGTTGTTTAAAGAATACAACTGGTTTCAAAATGTCTTTCCTGCAATGATTCAGGAATCTTATGACGAATTCTTTAACCCTAATTTTAAACTTGAACTTATCGGAATAAGCAAAAATATCAACTGTCTTATGGATAACGAATCCTGCTTTGTAACAAAAATCAGAATCGATGAAGAATATGATATGTTCTTTAGGCTTACTGATAAAGCTATTGCAATCATATTAAATAAGGTTTTGGGAGAATCAAAAAATAAGTTTAATATCAATAAAATATCAGAACTTGAAGCTAAAGTTATAACTTCATTTAACGATTTTATGTTTGAGCATTTAAAATCTGTTCTACAAGAACCACCTCAAGCAGAGCTTAAGCGTAGTAATTTTGACCTTATTCATTTAACATTTTTAATTAAAGAAATTGAAGAATACAACAAAAAAACAGGTAAAGTAATTATAACCCTACCTTTAGCTTTACTTAATCCGGAAGAAATCACATCATCAGGTGAAAAATTTTCTCAAAACAGTTTTCCGACATCTGAAACTCTGGCAAAAGTCTATGTCGGCAACACAAGATTTTCACTTTATGATTTAAAAAATTTAGAAAATGATGATGTTGTTGTGTTTGAAAACAGTAACATCGAAAATCTTACATTATCAATAAACGGGGGAAATTTGCCCGTAAAACTCAATCCTAATATGGATTTACTGATACCTGAAGAAAATGACGGAGGAGATAATATGAGTGAAACTCATCAAAATATATGGGACAGCATTGAAGTCGAAATGTATGCAGAATTTGATGCTGTAAAAATAAGCCTCGGAGAATTAAAAGATATCGAAGACGGACTTGTCGTTGATTTAACTTCTCTTTATAACAATAACGTAACCCTAAAAGTAGAAGGAAAACCTATCGCAAGCGGTTCACTTGTTATCGTAAATGACCGATACGGAGTAAAAATCAACAACATAATCGCAGAAGGCAGCGGCGGGATTTCTTCAAATGGTTCTGAAGAAAATTACGAAGAAGAATCTTACAATAATGAGGGGATTTCAGACGAATACAGTGATGAAAACTCTGAATATGAAGAATCAAATGAATCTTACAGCGAACAAGATAATGAAATTTCAAATGATGAAGAAGAATTTGATTACAGCGACTTTGAACTTGAAGATGAAAATATTTAATAATTAAAATAATTATTAAGTAAGGGGAGATACAAGACTTATGGGCGGATATATAGCAAATTTCACAGTATATACAATGGCAATGACAGGATTAATCTGTTTTGCGGTATTTGTGTACAAAAAATTCACAGACGGTTCTATGCGAAAAGGTGAAACAAACTTCTTAAGCGTAGAAGAATCTATGAGCCTGAATCCACGAAAAACACTTCACGTTGTAAGAGCAGGAAACGAAAAATTTCTTATAGCATCAGATGTTGACAGGACAACACTTATCTCCCGTCTTGACAATAACACAAGACACAACCCTGTAGAAAGCCTTGAAAGATTCAGAAATATTGAACTTGAACAGCCTGTTTTTCATGCAGAAGAAATTGAGATTCCTCAAAAAGAACCAAAACAACAGGTTCATCTTGAACCAATTAACGTAAACAAACCTACTTTAGACAGACGTGCAGGAGAAAGAAAACCTTCAAAATCAGTTACACTTGATTTTGACACTCCAAAAAGCCGCGGATTTTCTACAATGAAAGAAATGGCTATGAAAATTAACGAATTATAAAGGGTAAATGTTATTACCGACAGCTTTAAATTTGATTAGTTTTGACAGGGGACACCCTGACTCTCAATAGAGAAAACAACAATAAGGAAAACTATATGGACCAATTACAAAACTTAAATCCTGTTTTACAAATGCTTGTAGTAATGTCATTATTCTCATTACTACCGTTTGTTTTTTGCTGTATGACAAGTTTTTTGAGATTCGTTGTCGTATTTGCAATGCTTAAAACCGCGATGGGCACACAACAAGTTCCTCCGGCAATTGTAATTATCGGTTTATCAATTATTTTAACTTTCTATACAATGGGACCGACATTCCAAAGAATGTACGATATGGGTTCTGTTCCGTATCAAAAAAATCACGATATGATTGCAGCAATTCAGGAAGGCTCAAAACCTTTAAAAGAATTTATGCTTAAACAAACCCGCGAAAGCGATTTGACATTCTTTGTCGAGCTTGCCCACAAAACAAAACCTCAATCACCGGATGAGATTTCAATCTGGGAAGTTGCACCGGCTTATATCATAAGTGAATTAAAAACATCATTTGAAATAAGTTTTATAATCTTTGTACCGTTTATCATTTTAGACCTTGTTGTCGCAAATATTTTGCTGGCACTCGGGATGTTTATGCTGTCGCCTACGATTATTTCAATGCCGTTTAAGCTCTTAATATTTATCGCAGTAGACGGATGGGCACTGATTGTACAGGGACTTGTTTCAAGTTACAACTAAAGGAAATAAAAAATGGAAATTTTACTGGAATACTTAGCTAAAGGTTTTTTAATAATGTTATCAATTTCGATGCCTTGCGTACTTGTGGCAGCAGGTATCGGTCTTGTTGTCGGGATTTTGCAGGCAGTAACACAGGTTCAGGAGCAAACAATTGCAGCTGCACCGAAAATCTTAGGGGTATTTCTGGTAATTATTATCGGCGGGGTCGGGTTTATTAAACTTTTAACTAACCTGTTTACAGAAGGTATGGTGCTTGCTTTTAACACCGTTCCAAAAAGTGAGCAGTTTGTTCTTGATTCAAACTATTACAAGTACACTACACCTTTTGAACACGAAATGAAAGATAAATTTAAAAACATTGATAACATTAATGAAATAATGAAAAATCCGGGCAAAGTTCCGTATATTGACCAAAATCAACGTGCAAAATATACACCAGCACCAAAAACTGCAATGCCAAAACCAAATCTTGTTGAAACTAAAAAAATCCTCGGAAGATAATAAATGAACGATATTTATACAGCAATAATGCAAATGTTTCCTAAGATAAACACCTACCTTATGGCAGGTGCGTTAGTTTTTGCGAGAATGATAGGTTTTTTCAGATTCTGCCCTATTTTTAACAGAAAAGATATCCCATCCCTTGTAAAAATTCCGCTTGCACTAATTGTAACTATTTTTATTGTTCCTTTTTTGTCTCCTGAAAAAGTTTTAACTCATTGTGATTCATTTATGCTGTCTTTACTATTAAACGTTGTAGTCGGCGCTATGATAGGTTATATGGCGCAATTAGTTACAATTGCAATTGATTGCGGCGCGGAAATGATTAATATGCAAATGGGTTTATCTTCTGCTACAGCTCTTGATCCGACAACTTCTGCGCAGGTTTCAATTCTTACCAAAATGATTTCGCTGATGGGGATTTTGATATTCATCCATCTTGGTGGAATTTATTGGCTTTTTAAGGCATTGGTTCGAAGTTTTGAAATTTTTCCGCTGTATTCAGCTCAAGTTCCGCTTTCACAGCTTGTAAAAATGGATTTACTTATAAAAATGTCATCAAATACTTTATATATGGGACTTCAAATAGCATCTCCCATATTATTGGCAACATTAGCGCAAGACATTATTCTTGGTGTAATTTCAAGAACAGCACCGCAAGTAAACGTATTCCAATTAAGCTTCCTGTTCAAACCTGTACTTGGAGCAGCTATTTTAGTCTGGATTCTTCCTATGCTTATGAATATTATTGAAGAATACTTCCTGAGTTTTGCAAATATTATATAATTATTCGGTAAGTGCTTTTAAAATTTTATAAAAATCCTGTAATTTTTCAGGATACTCATCCAATAATCTTTCAATTTCCGCTCTTAAAATATCCTCATCCTGATATTTTTCAAATGTAAAAACATCTTTAAAAGAAGAATCTAAAACATTTAATAATTTTTCGAGGTTTTGTATAGACGGATAATTATAACCATTTTCAACATTACTTATAGAATTAGAGCTTTCAAAACCTACCATCTCAGCCAACTGTTCCTGACTCAGTTTTTTACGTTTTCGTAATTCTTTAATACGTTTTCCCAGAAGATGCTTAGTATCCATATAAACCTCACTGTTTTATATAAAAATACTAAAGTAAAACCCATAAATTTTACACACAATATTTCTGTGATAATATTGACTTTTAACAGTATTAACTGTAATAATTATAATTAAGAATGTAATTTTAATATAAAAACACAGTATAGATGGAGAATATATGAAAAATGTAAATCACTTCCTAACTTCCTTACCTACTAACTTACTTACATTAAAACCTGCTTTTACACTTGCTGAAACATTGATTACTTTAGGTATAATCGGAGTTGTTGCAGCAATTACAATACCCGGTTTAATAAACAATTTTAAAGCACATCAGCTGCGTTCCAGGTTATTAAAATCTTATTCCACAATTCAACAAGCAGCTAAAAGAATGGAAGGTGATGATATTTCACTGGATGTAAATTCGTATGGCAGCGGCGGTTCATTCGTCAAAACATTTGCGAAATATTTAACTGGCACAACTAACTGTAATTCAAGTAATGCAAATTGCGGTATTAATGTAAGTAAATACCCTATTAAAAGTATGCTTGATGATGGAATATTACTTCTGAATGATGGTACATTATTTCTATTTGAAAATCCACCAGGAAGCACAAATAGGGTATATATCACTGTTGATTTAAACGGGTATTACAAAAAACCAAACAGATTTGGACATGATTTATTTACATTCCAGCTTGTTGACGGGCAATTCAAGGCTATGGGGCAACTGGGTACACAATATACACTATGTAATTTTAAGGGCAATGATGACAGCAGAGTAGGCTGTACAAATAAAGCAATATCTAATACTGATTATTTCATAAAAGCTATTAAAGATATTAAATAAATTTATCTTGTATATTTACGTCCAACAAGTTCATCAGGCAAAAACTGCTGTTCAAATTCAGGAGCGTCATGTGAATATACATACCCGATCCCAAAACCGTATTTAGAAGCGTCTTTATAATGAGAATCTCTTAAATGCATTGGCGGAGGGAAATCTTTACCATTTGCGATATCTGCCATAGCCTCCCCTATCGCACAAACCGCTTCATTAGATTTTGGAGCTTTTGCTACATAAATTACAGCCTGTGCAAGCGGGATTCTGCCTTCCGGAAGCCCGAGAAGTTCAACCGCTTTATAAGCATTAACCGCAACATTCAATGCATTCGTATCAGCATTTCCGACATCTTCTGATGCACAGACAATAAGCCTGCGCGCAATAAATCTTGGATCTTCACCTGCTGTAATCATTTTTGCAAGATAATATATCGCCGCATCAGGATCTGATCCTCTTAAGCTTTTTTGAAAGGCTGAAGCACAGTCATAATGTTCCTGACGTGAATATCTTGTATTACGCTGCTGACAGATTTCTTCAATCGTTTTAACTGTTAAAAGTCTTTTATTATCACGTAAATCACTTGCAAAATATGCGTTTTCAGTAATGTTTAAAGCGTACCTGGCATCTCCACGGGCAAGATTTATAATAAAATCTAAGACTCCGCTTTCACATTCCATCAATGTATAATTTGTCGCAAGATACGAAAACCCTTTTTTAATAATTTTTGTCATACTATCATCATCAATAGAATTCAGACGGATTACCTGAAGACGGGATAAAAGCGCAGGAACAACCTGAAAAGACGGATTTTCGGTAGTTGAACCTATCATAAACAATGTTCCGTTTTCCAAATGAGGCAAAAGCGCATCTTGTTGAGTTTTAGAATATCTGTGAATTTCATCTATAAATAAAATTGTTTTCTGACCGGAACGAAGATTTTCTTTTGCTTTATCTACAGCATCTTTAATATCTTTTACACCGGATGTAACAGCAGAAAGTTCAATAAATGCAGCATTGGTTTTTGTAGCAATAAGTCTTGCAAGTGTTGTTTTTCCACATCCCGGAGTTCCCCACAAAATTAACGAAAATAATCTGTTGGTCTTTAACAAATTCAACAGCGGACTGCGAGAAGATATTACATTACTTTGCCCTAAAAAATCTTCCAAGGTTTTAGGTCTTAAAATTTCCGCTAAAGGAATTTGTTTATTTTGGTTTTCAAGTTCTGTAAATAAATTATTCATAGTATAATTATAGCAGGGGTAAATATTTTTACAAATAATTGTGAAGTTAACATAAAGGAAACAATATTTTGAACAGAAATTTTTGGATAACAATTTTAACCGCAGTAATTTTAATTACAGGTACTTATTTTATATTTAAAAATAAGCCGCAAGAACAGTTAAAAAATAACGAAGTGGTTTTCTGGACTTTGCAAATGAACGATTTTGCACCATACATTAACGGTGTAATTGAAGAATTTGAGACTCAAAATCCTGAAATTAAAATAAAATGGGTTGATGTACCGTTTTCAGAAGGCGAAAAACGAACACTGGCTTCAGTCTTAAGCGATAATCCGCCGGATTTAGTTAACCTTAATCCTGATTTTTCAGCAACTCTGGCGCATAAAGGCGCGCTTTATGAAATCCCAGAAGAAAGTACCGAACAATTTTACAAAGAAATTTTAAATTCACTAAAATACAACGGAAAAATTTATTCAATTCCATGGTATGCAACAAGCGCTATTACGATATTTAACAAGGATTTAATTTCTAAATCAGGGATTCCTGTTCCAAAAACATATATGGAAATTGCACAATATGCACATATCGTAAAAATGAAAACAAACGCATATATCCTTCTGCCAAATCTTACAGAAAACGATACAATGCTAAAAATTCTAAATAAATTCGAAGCATCTTCATCAAAACTTTTAACTTCAGAAACTGCTATTAATGTTTTTGATATGTTCAAATACCTGTATTCTAACGGTTTAATACCAAAAGAAACTGTGACAATGACACTTCAGGAATCATTAGAAAAATATATGTCAGGAAATATTGTAATGCTTGGAGCAGGAGCAAACTTCTTAAATATGATAAAAGAAAATGCTCCATCAACTTATGCAAAAACAGACATAGCTCCGCAACTTACAGGAACAATCGGACAATACGATTTTTCACTGATGAATTTTGTAATACCGCTTCGCGCAAAACACAAAGACGAAGCCCTAAAATTTGCACTATTTTTGACAAATGATAAAAACCAGCTTGAACTGGCAAAACTTACTAATGTTTTAGCCGTTAATAAAACAACACTTCAAAACGAATTTTACACAAAATATGACAAAGATGATTTAATGGCAAAAGCCCGAGTAATCAGCGCAAAACAATTAAATAAAGTTCAACCGGTATACAAAACCCAAAAGAATCAAAAAGAAATCAATAATATTATAAATGCGGCAACACAAGAAATACTTCTTGATAAAGCTTCAACAGAAGAAATTTTAAATAAAGCCGCACAGGATTGGAAAAAACTTGAAGAATAAGGAGAAAATAATGAAAGCTGTAGTATTTGATAAAGAACTGAAACTTGTAAACGATTACGAAAAACCTGTTCCACAAAAAGGAGAAGCATTGGTTCGTGTAACAATGGCAGGAATTTGTAATACCGATTACGAAATAACAAAAGGTTATATGGGTTACGTAGGAATCTTAGGACACGAAGCTGTCGGCATTGTTGAAGAAGTAAACGGAGAAGATAAATCACTTATCGGGAAACGTGTAGTACCTGAAATCAGCTACGGTTGTAAAGATCCGAATTGTTCCTGGTGTGCTCAAAAACTTTACCGTCACTGCCCTAACCGCCACACTTTAGGAATATGGAGAAAAGACGGAGTATTTGGTGAATATTTCACAATGCCAACTGAAGTGCTTTTTGAAGTTCCTGCAAATGTTCCGGATACTCAAGCTGTGTTTGTAGAACCGCTTGCCGCAGCCTTAGAAATTACCGAACAGCACCATATTAAACCGTTTGAAAAAGTTATTGTTCTTGGTGATGGTAAACTAGGACTAATTACAGCACTAGCACTTAATGCACAAAACCTTGATGTAACACTAGTCGGTAAACACCAAAATAAACTTGACATAGCAAAAGAACAAGGAGTTAAAACATCTTTACTAAATGATTTTGCAATCGAGAAAAAATATGATGTTGTAGTAGAAGCAACAGGTTCAATTTCCGGATTTGAAACTGCTTTAGCACTTACAAAACCGCGCGGTGTTCTTGTTCTAAAAAGTACAGTTGCAGCATCTAAAGAATTTAATCTTGCCCCGATTGTTATTGATGAAATAACAGTTCTTGGCTCTCGCTGCGGACAATTTTCACCGGCACTAAGACTTTTAGAATCAGGGAAAGTTGATTTTTCAAAACTTATTTCAGGAACATATTCTTTTAATGATACTTTAGAAGCATTTGAAAAGAATAAAGAAAAAGATACTTTGAAAATTTTGTTGAAGAATTAATTACTCGTTGAGGTAGAAACCCCAACCTACAATTCTTAAAGTTCAGGGGAACATGTTCTTACATTTACCCCCTAGACGGAATGTAAAAAATACGTTATAATAAATGTATAAATTTATAGATAATTGAGGATTGGAATTTATAGTGTTTGGTTTAAATTTAAATAAAAAATCAGGGTTTACTCTAGCAGAAATTATGGTAACACTCGGACTTATCGGAGCAATTTCAGCTATTACAATTCCGACACTTGCATATAATTACAGAGCAAAAGTTTTAGAAGAACAGTTTCGTTCAACCTACAGTGACATAAAGCAAATCGGTACAATGATAAACTACCAAAAAGGTGATGTCGGTGAATATGCTAATAGTTTAACACCAGTCAACTTTGATGGAAATAAATTTCTTAAATGGCAAACAGAATTTATGTCAATGCTCAACGGCGGAAATAGATTTGAAACAAACCAGGGCGCAGGTGCTATAGCAAACCAATTAGCAAATATCTACAAAAATGGCGGCGGAAGCCCAGGACCTTATCGTTTTGCCCTAAATGGTGCCGGTAATTTGCAAAAACTTGCCGGAACTAATTATTTATGTGATAACGGACAGATTTGGTCAGATTCAAAAGGCCGTATTTGGACTTTCAATTATGAAAATGCTGTTATCTGTGTTGATATTAATGGGTCTGCAAACCCTAATCGATATAATATAGATATTTTTGCTTTTACTCCAATGAATTCAAAAATGGTTGCAAAGTGGCTTTATAATGATGAAGATCATCCAAATAATTATTCAGGTCAAATAGTTCTTTGTAATATTGATGCTATGCATGACAATAATTTAGGTAACTCACGTCCTACCTGGGATGCTGCAACACAAAAATATACTAATGCGAAATCTGCACTGGACAACTGTCCGTGGAATTTCCCTGTAGATAATATCGCTCCAGGAGGAAAATCAGCTAAAGGTAAAAATGTAACATCTTCTGATACTTACTGGAAAAAATATATCGAATACAAATAAAATTATAAAACTAACTGCGTTGCTAATATAATTTTATGACTGTCATGCCTGTTTTGACTATCGCAAAATACATAGTTTAGCATAACCTTTAATGCTTGACCTTTTATAAACCAATTAATCCCGACAGTATATTCATTACGCAAGTCATTTGAAACACTTCTATTTGGATCAAACTGGTCTATACGACCAATCAACTGAAAATGCGGATTAAATTTCCAACCTAAAGTCGCAGCCCACCCACCGGCTTTATTTTTACTGATACCATTTGAACCACTATAACCATCCGCAACAGAAGCTTCGAAATTTGTCCACAGTTTTTTATGGTGATATCCGATATAACCCGTTGCTACAGCATAATCAATTCGGTTATGTCCACCGTTAAAACCGCCGCCAACAACAAGTTTACCGAATTTTTTACTTCTATTCCCAAATGGTTTTACATTTACCCAGCCGTTAAATTCTGCCCCCGGCAAACCACTTGAAATATATCTTCCGGCACTTCCTAAAGATAAGTTATAATCCAAATATTGGTAGTTTCCAATAGCCTTTAGTGATAAGGATTTTACATTACTAAAATTTCTTGCAATCTGAGATCTGGCAACAAAAGGTAATACATAAGTTGAAGCACCACCTTCTACACTTGTTTGAACCCTTGAATATCCGGCAACAAACTGATGGTTAGGAAGACTTGTATTTACGACATAAGCATCTGATACAAACCTGTCTATATAACTTAAACCTTTTCTTGGAATAGGATTTGCAGCAAACTTAAATTTATAATCAGGATTTTTTAATGAACCATACACCCCAAATTGAGTTGTATTATTATCATAATCTGTTGAATAATTTGAATCCCACATCATGTTTAATGCACCGCGATATGCACCGTACATGTGAATTTTACTAACAGGACCTTTTTCATAATTAAATGTTAAATCATCTTGAAGTAAAAATGTCATAACGTCAGTTCTTGTTATATCACTGTTTACAATCTTTCCAAATAATGTTTCTTCACTTATAGTTTTTTCTTTGTCAAAAATTTTAAAAATCTCAAAGTCAAAATCCGCATTATCCATTGAACCATCGTCATCATCATCAAAATCAAAATTAAATAACCGTTTCTTCTGACTTTTTTCTAGAATCTCATCTTCTTTAACTAATGAGGTTTCATTATTCTCATCATTAGCAAGAGTAAGAAAAATTTCATCTTTATGTTTTTGCTCAAACAACTCATCCGCAATCTCATCAAAAGCAATAGCCTTTGGTGTAATTACAGAACATATTAAAAAAATCATTAAAACTTTTATGAAATTTTCCATATGTTAAGATTATAACATAATTTTATCGTTTTTTTTATTTTTTGTAGTATATTTTTATTATGCCGAACAAAATTAAAATAGAAAAACATACTAAAATTAAAGCCCCGATTGTTGAAGCTCTAAAATCAGCTTATAACAATCCTACATATCAATTTCATATCCCAGGTCATACAAAAGGACTTGGAACTTTACCTGACTTTCGCAAACTCATCGGCAAAAAAGCACTTATGGTAGATACTACAGATGAATTTGATAACCTCGGGACTCTCACTCCGGCAACAGGATCTATTAAAGAAGCAGAAATACTTGCGGCACAAGCTTTTGGTGCTAAAAAAACATTCTTTTTGTTAAATGGTTCAACTATAGGAAACCTTGCAATCGCAATGGGTTTAACAAAAAAAGGTCAAAAAATTATTGTTAACAGAAATTGCCACCGCTCAATTTTAACAGGACTTATAATCTCCGGAGCAGAACCACTTTGGGTTGTTCCTGAAAAACTTAATGACTGGGGTATTTGGGGTAATATTAACGCAAAATCTATTGAAGATTTATTAAAAGAAAACGATGATGTTTCTATGGTTTGGATTACTAACCCTACCTATGAAGGTGTAGTATCTGATATTGAATCTATAGCAAAAATTTGTAAACAATATAATGTACCATTAATTGTAGATGAAGCTCACGGATGCTTATGGAATTTCAACAGCAAACTTCCGACAACATCATTGAAACTCGGCGCTGATATTGTTGTTCATTCACTTCATAAAACAGGTGGTTCAATGAGCCAGTCTTCAATGCTTCATATCAGCGAAAACTCTAAAATCAATGCAGAAGATGTTGAACGCGCTTTAATGCTTTTACATACAACAAGTCCGTCATTAATGCTTCTTGGCAGTTTAGATGCAGCAAGAGCTAACCTTCAAAGCCAACGCGGACAAAAACAACTTTCTAAAGCAATTACCAACGCAAAATACCTGCGTTCGGAAATTGATAAAATGCAAACAATTCACCATCTAAAACCAGGCTTTGGATTCAAAACTGATGTAACAAAGGTATTTATTAAAGCTGATGGTTTATCAGGTAAAAGGCTTGAATCTATATTGGAAATAGATTTTGGAATCGAAGTTGAAAGTGCTTCAGATGAAGGTATTTTATTACTTTGCAATATAGGTAATAAGCGTTCCGATTTTGAATATCTTGTAAAATGTCTCAATAAAATTGATACACATGATTACAAAGATATTTACTATCTCGAAAACAAAAAACATATGCCAATGTTGACACCGATTATTAAAAAAAGTCTTCGTGAAGCATATTTTTCTGAAAAAGAAATTATTCCAAAATCAGAAGCCATCGGAAGATTATCCGGTGAAGTTGTAGCAGAATGCCCGCCGGGAATTTCAATATTGCTTCCGGGAGAACTTATTACAGAAGCTCATCTTCCTTATCTCGCAGATTATGATGTAATTGAAGTATTGAAGTAAGCAATTAGTAGCGGTATGCCCCATGCGGTCAAGCACTAGTTAGAGAACATTGCAAATGTCTTTTCAATACTTTTTGATATCAACGATTTTACTGTATCATATTCCGTTGACAAAGATGAAATTTCTGCATCAAGCTTTTTAGTCTTCATATCAATAGAATCTTCTTTATAAGTTAATTCAGCTTTTTTAGACGTAAACTCTGCTTCTGCTCTTGCTATCGCATCAGTATCTGAAACTTCAACAATATAACCGGTTTCATTATATCTTGTTTGATAATAATATCCGTCATTATTTAATGAACTCATTGAATAACGTCCATCTTTTATTGCACTTTCAAGATACTCACTATCATCAATTGCAGTATCTTCTCTCCAACCGTGCTCTAATATATTGTTATATAATTCATCATAAAAATCCGCATACTTCTTATGAACTTGTTTTACAGAATTTGGATCACCTTGAGCAACATAACAATAACCGGAATAATCAGTTACATAATTAGATGTTTCTGTAGTTTTACCAACAACAAAATTTGAATCCGCGCCGTTTAAAGCATTATCATAATAAGTCAAGAAAGAACTCAACATATTTGTTAAACTTACTGCATAATACTGTTGAGAATCATCTGTACCAATTCTATTGCTTGTTGCCGCATTAGTATAAGCACTGTTTTCAGTCATTGAGTGATCATTTTTTCTTGAACCGATATTTGACATATCAGTTGTTCTTAAAAATGTATTTTTAACCATTGTATATGCAAATTTCAAGGCTTTTGCAGAAGCATCATCAACATTTAAACCTGTACCGCTTAAATCTTTAGTATTTGAATAACCAAAAACAGCAGCAAATGAATCTAATAATTTCACCATTTGATCTGCAAATTTTTTCTCGCTGCCATTACCTGTACCGCCAGCATTAGACATAATTACAACATCGCCGGCTAAAATATCTCCGATTGTAATATTGGTAATTTCATCTTTATAATGGTTAATAACACCACTTTGTACAATCGAAAATTCCTTACCACCATTTTTATCGCTATTTAAAGAGTTAGCAGAAGTATTAAATTTTGAATCAATACTTACAGCTGAAACACTTTCATTAAATGAGTCAAGATCTTTTTGTAACTGAGCTTGAATACTTAAAATTATTTGTTTCTGCTCATCACTATCCTTTATATTTGATATATTTTCTGCTTTATTAATTAATGATTCTAATCTTGCACATTCATCTTTATATTTCTGATCGTTAGTATCTCCTGTGTAGTTATTTTTATAGTTATTCAAATCACGTTTTAACTGATTAATAACATCACTTGTAATCCCTCTAACACCTTGATTGGCTGAAGTAACCAACTTGTTAAGACGAGATTTTTCATTATTAAACTCTTTTTCTGTATACTGTCCGTCACCTACAAACATTTTTGCCCAGTCAACAGTTTGTAAACCCATAGATTCACTCAAACATAGGTCTGCAAATGACATAACATTAGCAGATTTATTTAACGGATCTCTTCCCATACCTGCTGAAGGATCCCAGTCTACTCTCGTAGTACCAATTGTACCGGAAGATTCATCCAATTCTAAGTTATTACCATTAAGCTTATATTCATAATCATTTAATGTAATTGCTTTTGCAGTATCTTCAGTAATTAGACCGTAAGGAACTAACGCAGAAATAAACTTATCTCTGCTTTCTTGAGAACCAATTCCGCCTGATTTTGAAATACCGGCAGCTTTTGCTGCGGCAGCATAAGGACCGTTTAATACAATAGCCCCTGATGATGTTGTTATCATATAAGGGTTAAAATCATTTGCAGCTGAAGGCATCATCATTAAACTGTATGTCATTCCATAACTACCATTAACTGCATCATTTGACCACATCAATTTTGTAGCATTCATTGCATTAGAATACTCATTAGAAATAGCACCCAACTGCTTGGTTATATCCAGTTTTTGCTGAGCAAGTTCAGTTGATTTGTATTCACAATCAGCTTTTCGTGCTGTTATACATAAAAATCTAGCTTGTGAAGCTGCCAATCCCATTTTTCGTAATCCTTTCGACATGTAGTCATTCGTTTGCTTAATCATGTTTACGGCATTTTCTTACTAAACTTTAGGATTTACAGCAGATTTTGTAATATTTCGTAATAATTAATTTAATTTTTTATATCGACAATTGAATAAGCATTTAAATCTATTGAACCATATATGATTTTTATTTTATCTTCTCCCTCTAAAAGCCACTTCGCAAAAGTTATTGTTTCCTCATCAAAATCATCATCTGTTTCAATTGCAGGTAACTCCGCCATCATATACTGTGCCTGATATAATCTTAAAACGACATTATTATCATCTGTTTTTTCACCTTTCAACTGATAGTGACCAACAGGAAGTACTCCATCTTTTAATATAATTTCAACAGGTATTGTTACAACAGGTAAAGTATCTTTATCAGCTTGTTCATTAATTATTTCTGTTTCATTTGATTGATTAAATTCTTCACCTTTTGGTATCTGCTTCTTCTTTAATCTGTCTACCCATCTGTTTTTTTTACTTTTAAGGCTATCAATTGCTTTATCAAAATCTTCATCTGAAACATTTTTATCATTCCCATAAAAATTTTGTTCCGCACCCCAATTATCCCATAAATCACCGGTTGCAGGCAAATCAACATCATCTCCCAAGACAGGAGTCATAATAAAAAAACAAGATAAACAGACAATTAAAAACTTTTTCATATTATTTATCATAATGAATTTACTAAAAAAGTAAACCCCGCATTTATATGAAATTCTTATTCTGCCTGAATGCTTTCTGCCGGTTCTTCTTTAACAATTAAAAGTTTTGTAATTCTTGCACCATCAATTTCTTTAACTGTAAAAACAAATTCGTGGTATTTTACAACATCATCTAATTGCGCCAATCGTCCAAGCTCTTTAACAACAAGACCAGCAATTGTATCAACATCTTCATCTTCCAGCCTTTCTGCCGGAACATCGAAATAATTAGCCAATTCATCAAGTCTCATCATTCCATTAGCTAAGTAATGATTTGGTTTAATTTCTCTTATATCGAATTCTGCTTCTTCATCAAATTCATCTTGAACATCGCCGAAAATTTCTTCCAAAACATCTTCCAAAGTAATAATACCGGATGTTCCGCCGAATTCATCAACAACAATCGCCATTTGACCTTTATTTTTCTTGAATTCTCTAACCAAATTATCCATTGTAATAGTTTCAGGAACAAGCATTACTGTGCGTTGAACTTTTTCAATAGGACAAACTTCATCTTTTAGAGCAAGAGAATATAAATCTTTAACATGGATTAAACCGGTAATATGGTCAATATCACCATCATAAACAGGATATCTTGTATACTGATTTTCAGTTGCGACTTTATTAAGTTCATCAAGTGTCATATCTAACGGTACACAAACCATATCAGTACGAGGAATCATAACCTCTCTTGCGGTTAAATCAGAAAACTTAAATACGTTATGAATCATATCTTTTTCTGTTTCGTTTAGGACACCTTCATCATAACTTGTATCAACAAGTAAGTCTAAATCTTCGATAGTATGAACAACACGAGCTGTACTTACAGGAACTCTTAAAAGTTTCAAGATTCCATTACATACAACATTCAAAAACCATACAAACGGTCTTGAAACCGTCATGAATAAATCCATAGGTTTTGCTACATATAATGAAATTTTTTCAGGATATTGAAGAGCAATACACTTTGGAACTTGTTCACCCAAGACAACATGTAATAAAGTTACTGTTAAAAATGCAATAACTGCAGTCAAAGGAGCAAGGTAAACATGAGCAGACGGGAATTCATCAAGTAACGGTTTTAACATCATCTCAATAGTCGGAGAACCAAACCAACCAATACCGATACTTGCAATCGTAATACCTAACTGAACAGCTGCAATAAAGAAATTCATATCTTCAAGAGCTTTAAGAGCAAGTTTTGCATCGACATTACCATCTTTAGTAAGTTGTTCAATTTTAGTTCTTCTAGCTCTAACAATAGCAAATTCTGCGGCTACAAAAAAACCGTTAACAAGTAACAGTACAAAAACTATCAACCAATTGGAAATAATTATTCCCAGACTCGACTCACTCATCCTTTTATTATCCTCTTTTTACAAACTCAATTATAATATCATGACAAAAAAAAAGCAAGCAGGACAGAATAAAAAACAGCAGAGGTAAATACCTCTGCCATAAAATTTTACCTTGAGCGATAATGACCGCGAACCTCAACTCCGTCACTTCTGGTATATGGTGCAACATACACTGTTCCACCGGAATTTTGCATATCATTATTGGTCGGAATTCCTATACTGTTCATCTGAGCATTGATTGCAGGTTCATGATGACTAAACTCTGCACTCGAAAAAGCTCCGATATCTTCTGCGGTATAAATTCGGTTATCTCCGGAGTGTGAATTCTGATAACCGCCAAAATCTCTTGATGCAGATTGATTAAAGCCGCCATTTTGTAATTGGTGCATTATAGAAGATTCGTTTTTATCAAACTCTTCTCGACTCATTTTTCCTATTTGTTCAGGAGTAAATGTTGCTTGCTGCGCTGAAGATTGCGTTATTGGTGCTGCGGGTGTATAATAGAATTTTGTTTTAGTTTCGATGCAGGATTTAATAAATTATTTAAGACATTAAAATTTGAATTTTGATTTACTTCTTTATTCATATATTGCTGATGTATATTTGGTTTTGGTGTTGATTGGGGATTAGGATGGGTAATTGTAGAAACATCATAATCTTTAAATAATTCTAAATATTCTGTTACCGGAACACCATTCCCATCTTTTTCTATAACTTTACCATCACTTTTTAAATATTTAATAACTTTATCATGTCCCATTTGAGCTGCACCTAACATCCCAGATTCTGTAATATCAATTCCCCCTATAGATTTACCTGCATACTTCTGTACATCTTTCATATAATTCCATTGTCGTTTTTTATATTCACCAATAGCATTATCTTGTATTTTAGGATTATTTAAAAACTCGTTTATGTTTTTAATTCCACTCTTTTCTGTAAAATGACCTTGATTCCAGTTGTTATTATATATATTACTACCAGAATTCGCCTTATAATAACCTATATCAGCCAAAGCTGGTACACCCATCTGATAACATCCTTTATATCCCAGAGGATTTGCGGCTTTATAATTACCACTTGCTTCTCTTTGACAAAGTGCTTTCAAAAATTCTTCGTATGTTTTCATTATTTTTCTCCTTTATAATAATTTTCATGTCACATTAATAAGTAATTATTCATTACTTATTTTTTAGGATTCATCACATATAAAGTAAAAATATTTACAAAACTATTTATCAAGACATTCATAAAAATAAAATTTAAAACTTTTTTGTCTTTTATCATATTTTATTAAATGTTTTGGCTCGGATTGTCCTTTTCTCCTAAATTGCATATGATGATATCCGTTTGTTTTTTCTTTTAAAATGACTATCTTGTCTTCAAATGTATATATCAAGTGATTTTCTATTTTTTTATATTCATTATTCTTTTTTTGCAAAATAATAATTTCGCCGCCCAAAGGTCCAAAATAATAAATTATTCCAGGAGGTAGTCCTATTATTTCATTTATACCATCATCATTTAAATCATATTCAAACGCATTAACAGAAAATTCTTTTATAAGATTTTGTAATCTGTTCAACTCTTTTTCATCATCGATATTTTTTTCTAAGTCTTTGTATACAAAATCTTCCATTATTTTACTTGCTTTAGGTTCTGAATAATTCAAAATATCATAAGTTTTTAAAACAGTATTTGTGCCTGTACATTTTTCTAACATTATTTCCGAATTATAATTTTCAAATTCCATATTATTTTTTATGTATAAATCTTTCATTGGAATTTTTTCTTTTTCAAAATCAGATATTTTATATCTTATTTCTGATTCAGGTATTTTATAACCCAAAGACAGGAACATTGCACAAACTATTGAAAATAATAATAAACCTATTACTAATTTAAAATTTTCCATACTATTTTTAGTTTCTAATAATTTTAACTTTTCGTCAAGATAGTCAAGTAGCTATTTTTATTTCGGTTTCATAAGTTTCTCCTTTCGGTTTTTGATGCGGAAGCGGTTTCCCGCTTCCGCAAAAGTGTTATTGTAATATCAGACAATCATAGATTTTATCTATTTTGTCTTTCATCTCTGTTATTTGCCCTTTTAAATCTTCGCAGCTGTCTATAGTTGCAAATCGCTTTTCAACATCTTTTATAATTTCACGGTGTTTACGCTCTAGCTGTTCAGGGGTTACAAAAATTCTTTCCTGAATTAAAAACGCCAAAACAACAACTATTATCGGAGCATACGTTACTAAATTATCCATAAACTTTTCCTTTCATTTTTCTAAAGTACAATCGGCCAGTAAAAATCAACAAGATATGATGCAGCATCAAAGGGATGAGATAAAAATTTCAACTCTTTTGTCTGCTTAATCTGGGTATAAGTCGGTACATCAATTTTTGACGAACCTTCTTGATAGCGCAGATTATAAATGTTATACAAAAGTTTTTCACATTTCGGAGAAATATATAAACTGACATTGCCGTCTGCATTTTTAACTTTTGCATTAAAGGCTGCTATCCTGTTTTTTATCGGCGGATTAAAACTTTTTATTTTTATATCCACATCGTAACCAAAAGATTCCAGCTTCTTTTTGATAATAACGTAATTTGTGTATTCACTTGTACAACTTCTGTTATCACCTGACGCATCACCATTTATGATAATTTTTCCTCTATGTTCGGGATATCTTGCATAAAACTCATCACAGGTTTTTGAAGTTGTAGTGTTTTCCAATACAAGTTCATCGAAATAAAAAACCTTGTCTTCTGTTTTATGAGCAAGAACCCACGCCATAGGATCAACGTTAAAGTCACAGCTTATATGAATATCTAAATCCTTTTGATATTGGATTTCCCTGACATTTTCATCAGTAAAATCTTTCACAACAAGGTTTGTACTGTAATCTCCGGCTTTCCCCATAACAAAAATCTCATAATAACTTTTGTCATAAAGTTTTTTAAGCTCATCACAAAAGCCTTCCGGAAGATATGTATTTTGAGTAGTTGGAGCACATATAAGCCTGTAATTTGGCGGCGGATTATCGTAAAAAGTTTTATAAATCCAGCCTTTTTGAACCTCTGGGTTAGTGTGTCCAAATATACGGTAAGTGAAATTATGCCACTTCGGATGTTTTCTTTGCCGCATTCGGGCTAAAAGCATTTTAAAAGTGTCATACGGAACATCTGACATTTCTTCGATTTCAACAAAACCAAGGTTCAAAGATTTAAGCTTATTTGGTTCATCAAAATGTCTAAAAAGGATTTGAGAGCCGTTATGAAAAACCAATTTTTGCTCGGCACTTACCCATTTATAATCGACTTTATCTACAAAACCTATATTATCAAGATGTTCAAAATAAGTTTTCAATGTTGTATCACGCACAAGCGTGTAAGTTTGAGCACCGACAAGACCTGTAATTCCGGGGAACTTTACGGCAAGCAAAATCCCCAGCAAGGCTCCGGCAAAAGTTTTGCCGGAGCCATAGCCGCCCTGGTATACAGCAACGTCCAGGGAAAATTCATGTGGAATTTCTAAAAATCTTCTCTGTGCATCTAATAATTTATATTTCATATTGATACCTCAAAGATTCTATTAAGTTTATATTACTCGCAGCAGCCTATTGCATATTTATCTGTGGAATATTTGGAACTACTGCTTGCTCCTGTGGGGGGTTATTTTGTTCGTTTTCTTCTGTTAAAAAATTATTCGCGTTTTCAATACCATACTGTTCCATTGCAAATTTGAAACATTCTAACCAATCAATACGCTGTGCGACAGTATCAATTTTCAAGAATGATTGAACAACTTCGAAGAGTTCTTTTAATCTGGCTTTACGTTCAAATGTTGCTTTCCTGTCTCCGTAACGATATACATAATTAGATTTTCGAACATTATCATCAATTTCGACAAGGAAAATTTTGCCTCTATCATTTGCAAGAACAGATTCTTTACCCAATTTGAAATTTGAAATAATTTCTGCAGTTTTTTCAACCATCGGAACAATTACTTTTCTGTTTATTGATTCAAGAATCATATTTAACCTTGCTTCCTGACCATCAACTGAATAATTAAGTTCAGTTGCAGTTCTTTGAGCTGCTTGAAGATTCCCTGCCATATTTTTGAAAATACCTGTCGCACTTTCAATTGTAGATTTAAAGTAATTCAAGAATTCCCATCCTTGCATAGCTTTATCAAATGAAATTGGAGTTGGCGGAGATGTCATTAAAGTAGCATCATACTCTACAATTTTACCCGGATGAATATCCTGTTCGCCTTTAAAGCAGCCTTTTGGTGCAAGATATGGAGGATTCATCATCAAAGCAAGAGCATCAAGCTGTTTGTTCAAAATTGTTGATGATATATTATTCAAAATTAATGCAACTCTTAACGGTGAAATTCCGCGTCCTGTTGCAGGATTTTCAATAATATTTGCATGAATAAACGGATTAATAATAAACGGATTATCTTCAAACCTTATAAGAACACTTCTTCCGGCTATGACAATTAATTTATTTTTTAAAACTTCACCATTTTGAAGTTCAATATCACCCCAATATTCCAACACTTCAATTTTTCTTTCATAAGTCGTTAATTTATTATTACTTTTTCGTGATTTTTTCGCCACCACTCCTTTCAATATTTCCAGTTTTTCTACATTCAATAAATTATTTGACTTGTTAGACTTAATTTCGTCTAAAGTTTGATAAGTCCTGTAAATTTTTGCACAGGAATCCCAATTATCACTTTCTGTTCTGTCAAAAACAAAATCCTCATAACTGATAAATTTAACTTTTGCATTGTCGTAAACAACTTTATCTTCAATTACAAAATTTTTATCAGTATTACGTTCAAGCTGCTCGCGCATAGAAATTGCACGTCTTGTTTTTCTGGTTTTGGTTTCCCAGCCCACAAAAAGTGTTACTTCACCTGTTTCAACAACAGAATCCACAATTTTTTCCATTTCATCTTCAAGCTTCATTGCTTCAAATGTATTTACGAGCATTGCTTTTTGCATATTTGCAAATTTTTGTGTTTCGTAATCCGTTCCTTCTACATCAAACATACTGTCAGGATGTGAATATAAATTCTGAGTAATGTGTGATTTTAAAGTTTGAGCTAATTCATAAATATCCGGTAATTGAACCGTACAATCCCATGCATTTACTTTTGGGATAGAAGCATCATATATAGCATGCCGAACAAGCCTGTTATCAGCCAGTTGAGCAGTCCTAGAATCCTCGTAATAATCATATTTTTCGATTATATTTCCCAAAAGATACTGTTCTTCAATATAATCTAATGATTTTTTATCTTTTTTAGTATTTTCCATATTTACCTCGCAGTTTTGTAATAATAGTTTCTGTATAACGAATAAACCTCAATATCCTGTGGTTTTCCGTTTCTTAGTGTTTCATTTTTCAAAGTCGATTCATACTCAAAGCCGCAATCCTTTAAAAGATTTCTGATACGAAAATTATCAGGATAAATCTGAGCCTTTATTTTAAATAAGCCAAATTCATCAAAACATTTTTTTAAAAAAATTTTTGCACTATACCGGGTATAACTACCCCAAGCCTTTCTGTCAAAACACGTTGTAAGCTCTGCACTGAATAATTTTTCATCGTTTCCTACAAAATTATCCAGAAACACAAACCCCATAAAATTGTCCGAATAATCCAGAATAATCCAAAAATTTGGATAACTACTTAAAATATCTAAACTATTATCTCTAATAAAGTCATCCTGAAAATATTTAGAAAATTTACGGTAACATTTTTCAACTGAAGGAATATAGTGCAAAAAAGAAAGGAGGGTATGAGCATTGTCTACTTTAAGAAATTTACACATAATAATTATATTTTAACTTTTACAAACTTTACAAAATTACTGCCACATATGAAAGAATCCGTTTTTCCTTCTAAAAGTTTTATTCGATCAGAATTTTTGGCACCTAAGTAACCTTCTGCCTGAACTCCATTTATAAAAGATTTTGTTTTACTGTTTTTATTAATAACTTCATATGTTGCAGATTTTGTAAAAAGCTTTTCTTTCGGAACTTTTTTTATATCTGTTATAACTTTATTTCGCGTATTTTTTGCGAATGCAAGTTCTTGTTTAAATTCTCGCTCAATTTTGGATTTAACCATTTTTTCATAAGCAGAATCATTTAATAATATTTTTTCGATATCTTTATTCTCTTTCATAGAATATACCTTTCATAATTAAATTTTTTCATCATCAAGATTCGCAATCGTAATAATTTTTGCCTCACGGTATTCATCATCACTCTGCACGGTACTAAATCCCAGATACTTACAAAGCCCTTCCAGAGCCTTTAACCCGGCTGAAGAATCACGTAATTTTTTCTTTCCGGTCGGATTTCCGTCTTTATCTAAAATATCTTCCTGTTCTAAGGAGAACTCAGCTATTTGCAAAAGTTTTTGAATTACATAACCTTTTTGTACGCTTAATGATTCAATCTGAAGTTTTAATTGATCTTTAATTTCACGGATTATATAATCTTTTGCAAGCAGGCTTTGTGCAAAACTTTTTAAGTCTTTACACTTGTATCCGGCTTTTTTAACCGCCAATTCACCGTCAAGTGCTTTTATATATTCGATTACGAACTTTTTTTGCTGCTGTGTTAGTTGTTTCATCTTGTTACATTTCTTATTATAATTTGTATTTTTCTTTAATAGTTTGTATAATGAACATGCTATTTATATTTCGGCTAGTGTAAATCTTAACAGGGGGGAATGAAAAGGACTTCCTGTTTTTTTTGCCCTTAATTCCTGAAAAGCTTTACTACCGGAGCATTTAAATATGATGCAGAAGTCTTGGATTTTAAATTTGCAAGCGCTTCTTTATACATGCTCATCCAATAGGAAAATTTGTAATATTGCGGATTTGCCTTCAATCTCAAACAGGTACCGTAAACTAATAATTGTTCGACAAACGGCATCGGTATAACTGATTTATCTTTCTCATTAATTAAATCAATTTTTTCTAAACCATCAATATCTATTACGCAATTTTTTGTGTAATAAATTATGTCGATTTTCTTGTCTTTATCAAATTTTGGAAAAATCAACTTATCCGAAAAACTTGAATATGTACCGGATTTTGCATTTCCTGCTATAAATGATTCCACATCATCAACAAAATTATACTTATTTCCGTCAATAAATAAATATAAAATTCTACCGTTAACAGTGTTATCAACTTCGGTTTCACCTGCTTTGAGCGTCAAAGTTTCTCTTTTTAAAAGGAAATTCCATCCTTCAACACTGCAGATTTCTTTGTTAATAAGATTCATAATCGTTTTTATACGTTTATGATCATTTTTAATAAGCTCAGAAAATGCGTTAACCTGCCTATAATTTAGTTCAAGCAAACATTTATTAATAAGTTCTAAAAAATTCATTTTATCTCCTTTTTAAAAATCCGAACGGAATAAAATTATCCCGCTCGGATAATACCAATGGAAGAATTACAATTTTATTTGATTAAGCCATTTTTTAATTGATTCATAATCATTTTTTCATTTTTAGTAAATTCTTCTCCACTCATTCTGCCGATTTCCTCACGAGTAAAAATCCTGTTAAAATTCTGGTCTCCAGGTGCATTTTGAGCATATGCCGTTAATTTACTTTTTGCCAGTGCGTTTTCGTCATTTAATGATTTCTCGTAAGCGGATTTTTTCAAATATTTATCAACTGCTGAATTTTCCAGACCTTCAACAAGTTGAGCAATTCGAAGTATTTCATCTTTGTCCATATCAAACCCTTTGATGTAATTTAATACATCACCTCTGCCCTCAGCATCGAAAAATCCCGGACGTTCTTGATTAAATAAATCCATAGGATTCAGAGCTTGTGGCATAGCTTGAGCTGGATTATTAACAATTCCTGCAGGGTTAGCATTAATTTGTTGTGAATTTTTATACATGTTCAGTTTTTGAGCTTTACCGACTAGCTGTGTCAACAGATTATGTCCTTGCTGTTGTGTGATTAAGCCTTGTTGTACTAAATTTTTCACTTGACTAACTTCTGCACCAATTGATTGTTCCATTTGATAAAAAATATCATTATATCCCATATTAGGGTTTGCCTGCGGACTTACGGCAGGTGATGAAATACCATTTTGTAAATTTTGCGGAATAGCACCGCCAATTTGATTTTGCATAAGATTATTCTCCTTCTTTTGCTGGTAATGATTTCATGTAAGATACTGAGATTTCTATTACATCATCAATGAAGCTTGATAAAAGTACGGAAATTATAGTCTTCACAAAAATTGGTAATGGAAGATTTCTTACAATATAATCAATAGCCAATTTCTTCTTTTCCTGCCCTTTACCTGAGCCAAGCTGTGATTCTGCAATAAAAACTGCTTTTCTTGCTAATTCTTTTATTTTCAATTTAAGATTTTTAAACATCCCTATTCTCCCTTTGGGTTAAGTGCACCCCGAATCTAAAGATTCGGGATACACTAGTCAAATTTAAACGGTTTCTTTGCCGCCGGTTTCTCCACCGGTTTCGCCTTCTGTACCGCCATTTTCGGCTTCACCACCATCAACAGGAGGTTCTTTCGAGTCATCTAAAGGCGGAACAACTGTTTCATCAGTTGCTGATACAATCATTTTTGCTAAAGCTTTAGGTTGAACAGTTTTAGCACCATATAAATACAAACCTCTGACTAAATCTGAGAAGCTGTCTTTATCTCTTAAGCTTTCAATTTTTGCCAATTGTGATGCAAATGTAATAGCATCATTTGTACCTGCTAAAACGTAGTACTTATCATCAACATCTGTTAAGTTTGTACTTACTAAAACATCCATGCCTGCAATTCTACCAATTGAACCTTCTCTTAAGGTTTGATCACCAACTTTATATGCTGAAATAAATTCAGGAGATTGTAGTAAATAAGCTTCAATATTAGGGTTAATAACTACCCAAGGTTTTACACCTGAGTAAACTGCATCTGAATTTTTTAATGCCAAAGATAATTTCACAAATTGTTCATAAATTGTATTTTTGTTTAATGTAATCGGAGATTCTTCTGAACCTACAGTATTAGCTTCGGTTACATCTGTATGAAGAGATAATAAGTAAGCATCTTGAACTTCTTCAATTGCTTTTTTTGCATTTGTAAGATGGGCTTCCATAATATCTGAATTTGCTTGAACTTGAGCAACATCATCAATTTTAAAAGCAAAGAATTTTTTCTGATCAATTACAAGATCTTGTGATGTAGGGGTTAATGCAGAATATTCAATATTATCAGATGTCAAAGTAGAAACAGTAACATCAGCAGGTGTAATAATTTTTACAGTATCACCTTGATTTTTAATTTCACCTTCCCAATTTCTGTTAACACATTGCAGCATTACACAGTTTTTGTCTAACATCTGGTTCAACTTTTGGCTCCACACTTGTGGAATAAAAGCCGAATAAGTAGATTTTGTTAAGTCTGTCATTTCTTTTTCCTTTCGTTTTTTCAAAACTATTAACTATATAATGAGTGGTTGGTATTTTTATTAGTCATCGTTATAAATTTCTCTAAATTGAAGCCCGATAATAGCACAGTTATCAGCGATATCATCACCTTCAATGCAAAGCTGAACAGAATAATTACTGCCGCATATTTCAGCTTTCTCCATTGCATTTGTTGTAACAGGCCAAACCGGAGTTTCCGATTCTTCATCATTCCAGCAATATTCTTTTTCATCAGGAGTGTCATCTCCGGACCACATAAAATGATTAAAATGCTTACAGTATATGAGTTCTATATCATCTTTATACTCACTGTCATAGTCTTTGTATATAGAAAACTTGAATTTATTATCGTGTATATCATCTAATACAAAATAGAACTCATCTATGAGTTTTCTATGCAAAACATTACCAAGCGATAAAAAAGGTGATTTCCACATGAATTTTATCGCTTTTCCATCAAATGTTGTTCCATAGTCTTCTATATAAATTTTTCCGGAATCATCCGCACTTAAAACATTCAATTTATATATACAAGCAGTTGTTATATTTTGTGGAATTACGCGTTTATACCAAGCATAATTAACATAATCATTTATCCAAACGGTATGATAATAATCGTCATCCAAATACGGGAAGAAATACCAAACTTGATGGAAATTTTTGTAATGTACAACAAAAGCTTCATTGATTCTTGCATTATCAAATTTATTAAATTCCTCTTTTATGTTTTGGGAAATTTCTGAACCAAGTCTGATTTGATTAAGTTCACCGACTTGTTCCAGTGAATAAATTCCATTACTCAAGAAAAACTGTTTATTATCTACATTTACGATAGTATCCTTTGAATATGCTCCTTTATCAGCAAAAGGAGTTATTACAAAATTATTAGGGTTAGAACCGGACAACAGAAAAACTTTTTCCCGTTTATATATTGCAAGATAATCCTTGTAAGTATTTATTGTCACAATATCATCAGTATCGGTATGGAAATCACTGATATAACCAGCATCTTCTTCTGTCTTATAATCATCGTAAGTTCCAAGCGCCGAATAATATATTGTAGAATCTTTACAACACCATACCCTGCCTTTATAAACAGTAATACAATCCGGATAACAAACATTACCGCCTTTATCTTTAAACTTACAATCAACAACCTCAAAACTACTATTATCTTTTATATAAAACATTTCATCAGATTCTGTTGCAACAACAACACCTCTGAGAAACTTAGCAAAAAGCACCTTTTTTCCTGTAAGTGTTTTTTCTAAAGTTGTCAAAGAATCATTTTTTTCGTTATATACGTAAATTTTACCTGAAATTGTTGTAATTATGAGTTTGAAATCACCATCAGACTCCATTTCGCACAAACCTGTTACCATTTCAGCTTCAGGCAGTTCCAAAAACAAAGTATTTCCTTTTTGCTTTTTGATACCTTTATTATTGTAAATTTCAATATTTTCAGAATCTGTCCAATAAATCTTTTTAGGATTTAAACCCAGCTCCGTTTTGGTGGAAGCTTGATTGATTCCACCGGATAAATCAAAATAATTAACATCCATAAATTAACCTCTTATATATTTCTCTTTGTACCAACGAACTTTTGAACGAATAAAATCTCCAGCTTCTTTTTTGGTTACCCAAGGATAAGAAGGGATATAAGTAATATCTATTTTTCCGTAGCTTGTAGTATTCGGATTATTTTGTCCGAATTCATAATGCGTAAAGACTGTATTTTTATTTATTTCTAATCCGTATTTTTCACAAAGTTCAGCTACAAATTTCATACACGCCTCAAATTGAACCGCTTTTATAGGAAATTCTCCACAATATGTTTTTGATTTATAACCATACATTCCACACATGCAGACTCCTATAGAACCGGTGTTACCTCCTCCGGTATGAGCTGCATATCTTCCATCATTACAATTGTCATTATCTTCAGGTTTATAAAAACCTTGATACACTTTTCCTTCTGCATCAATTAGATAATGATAATGATTTTTTTCAAATTCCGTAGGGTAATACCTTCCGGCGCTCCAGTGTAATACAATTCGTTTAACCATAAATACCTCATAATAATTTAGCTTCCGGGTTTTTGTGCATATATAAAGCAACAGCATTAACCCTATTTCGTGCGTTTAGTGATAAAACAATTGAGGAAATGTGTGTTTGTATCGTTCTTGTTGAGATCTGTAACTTCTGGGAGATTTCTTTATCCGTAAAACCTTGAGCTAATAAACTTAAGATTCTAATTTTTTTCGGGGATAGTCTCATTGAAACACCTCTGTCAGATAGTTTAGTAATTTAATATTAACTTAAGCCCTTGTCGTATTTGTTAATAATAACTCCGAAACAAAAGAAGGGGAAAGCCTGAAAGGCAAGCCAATTAAGCTATCCCCTCGTGTGGGTAGATAGATTGAGAGTTATATGTCCATATGATTTAGGAATTAAAAATTACTTCCAAAAGCCTAAGATTTTATATTATAACGAATAGAAAACATATCCCATTAATACACTTCCTCTTTATTGTGTTAACCGATATACAAAACTTTTAAAAGTTAAGCTCTAACCGATTACATACTTAGTATAAACGTATTTTTTTCAAAATAACAGTCCGTAGTTTTACTTAAGTAAAACTACGGACTTGACAACAGGTAAAACTATTCTCTGGCTTTTATTTTTAGAACTTTTTAACCTAAACGATTTACAAAATTTTACATACAATTTATATAAAATTTCACACAAAAATTTTAATAACTTGCCAAAAATTTTACTTATCATAAAATTTAAAGTATGGGGAATATTTTATTAATTTCAGAAAATACTGACATTTATAACAAATTTAAAAGTTTATTGAACAAAGAATTTAATAACTTCAATTTTTGCTGCAACAATACTTCTATTTTTGATTTAATTGAAATTTCACCTATTGATATAGTGATTATCGATAATAATTTAACGGATATAAACCTTTGTTTAGTTATAAAAAAAATAAAATCAAAAATCGAAAATGTTCAAATTTTGCTTTTGACAGATGAAACAGGTATCACCGAAGACATTTCAAAACTAATCAGCGGAATCATTTTGAAAAATTATTCAGATGAACTAATACAAACAACCGTTAACTCCCACATCAGAAATAAAGAAAAACTTGACAATCTTTCCGGAAAAAACAAAGATCTTGCAGACAGTTTATACAGATTAAATGTTTTATATAACACAAGTTCTCAATTCGCAGGAACTCTAGATACCAAAAAACTATTAATGTACATGATTGAAGGTTTAGATAAATCTTTAAGCTTTGATTTAACCTGTACAATATCATTCGGTTTTGAACAAGAACCTGTTTTAATTATCAATTCGCTTTACGATATATCGGAAGAATTGATGAGCGCATTAAAACTTCGTGCCATTCTTAATTACAAATCACTGTTCAAAAACCGTGAAATTCCTTTTGAAATTGATGATAAGAACTTGAAAATAGTTAAATATATTAAAAACCCGACAGGCAAGCTAACATTTAATATTTTCCAATACGACAATATGTTTGCACCAATTGATTTAGGCGACAACTTTTTCGGATGTATTGAAATTTTTAAGGAAAATCCTTTTTCTACAGATGATGCAACATACTTTCAAACAATTGTACAACAGGTCTCATTACCTTTAAAAAGTGCAGGTTTATATAAAGAAATCATTGAAAAAAACGAAGAACTTGAAAAACTTGAACGAATAAAATCAGAATTTATCTCAATAGTTTCACACGAATTAAGAACTCCGCTTACACCTATAAAAAATGCATTAAGCATTCTTTCTAGCGGAAGATGCGGAACTTTAGGCGAAAACGCAAACAAATTTATTGACATGGCAAAACGAAATGTCGAAAACCTTACAAGTATTATCAACGATATTCTTGATATCAACAAAATTGAAGCCGGTAAAATGGATTTCAATTACAAGTTAATGAATATTCACTCTGTTATTGAAAATGTAAAAACAAACTTTGACTGCGTTGCAAAAGAACACGAAATCACATTCAGTACAAATGAGCAGGAAAACCTTCCGGATATTTACGCGGATTCACAGCGCCTTGGACAGGTTTTAACGAACCTTGTATCAAACGCTATAAAATTTACTCCGCGCGGAAAATCTATCACTATACACTCTGAACTCAAAAATGCTCAAGATATCAATACAAATAGTTGCTTTGACAGCGAACTAAAAACACTAAACGGGAATTATATTGTTGTAAGTGTAGTAGATGAAGGCATCGGAATCAAAGAAGAAAACCTTTTAAAAGCATTTGATAAATTTACCCAAATTGAGAATTCATTATCAAGAAAAGTTGGCGGTACAGGTTTAGGGCTTCCGATTGCAAAGCAGCTAATTAAAGCTCACAAAGGTACAATTTGGTGCGATAGTGAAGAAAACAAAGGATCAAGCTTCCGTTTTGCACTTCCGGTAACAACAGAACCCGCAGATAACAAAACAATTGAAAAAGAACTTTTGTAATATAATAAAATTATGGATAAAAAAATTAAGATAAGCATACTGGGTTCAACCGGTTCAATAGGCACACAGGCTCTTGAAGTAATAGAAAAGCTTCAGGATAAATTTGAAATAATTGCACTAACCGGCGGCTCTAATATTGACTTACTACAACAGCAAGCGCTTAAATTTCGACCAAAATATGTATGCTCAAATAAAGAAATAAAAATTGAAGGTATAAAAACACTTTTTGGCACAGAAGGCTTAGAAGAAATTTGTTCGAATAAAGAAAATGACATTATTCTCGTTGCAGTATCCGGAAAAATCGGGCTTAAACCAACCTTAAAGGCTATAGAAAACGGTATAAATATTGCACTTGCCAATAAAGAAACCCTTGTTATGGCAGGCGATATTGTAATGCAAAAATCAAAAGAATCAGGAGTAAAAATTATTCCTGTAGACAGCGAACACTGTGCAATCCATCAATGTATAAAAAATCTATCTCAAGTTGAAAAGCTTATAATCACAGCAAGCGGCGGTCCGTTTTTACATAAAACAATTGAAGATATGAAAAACGCCACAGTTGATGAGGCTTTAGCACATCCAAGATGGAATATGGGTCGCAAAATTACAGTTGACTCCGCTACACTGATGAACAAAGGTTTAGAAATTATCGAAGCGCATCATTTATTTAACATGCCATATGAAAAAATTGATGTTGTAGTTCATCCGCAAAGCATTGTGCATTCTGCAATCGAATACAAAGACGGAAGCGTAATTGCGCAATTAGGACTTCCGAGCATGCATATTCCTATTCAGTATGCAATAACATATCCTGAAAAATTTGAAGGGATAAAATCAAAAAGCTTCAGTTTCTCAGAAATCGCTCGTCTTGATTTTGAAAAACCTGATTTTGAAAAATTTCCTTCATTAAACATGGCATATTCAGCAGGCAAAGAAGGTGGAAGCGCAACTGCTTGCTTGAATGCGGCAAACGAAGAAGCAGTATTTGCATTCCTTGATGGGAAAATCAAACTTTACGACATTTACTCAATTACAGAAAAAATGATGAACAGCCACAAAGTAATCAAAACTCCTTCAATTGATGAAATTTTCGTAATAGATGAAGAAATCCGAATTAAAACAAAAGAATTAATTAACCATTTTTAAAATATTGCCCAACCCCAAAATGTATGATATACTGTAAATACAAATATTTTTACTGATTAGGGGATAGTATGAAGAAAATTCTTATTGTAGATGATGAGCAGGATATTGTAGAAAGTCTTAAATTTGTATTGGAAAACTGCGATTACACCTGTTATTGCGCATATAACGGCGAAGACGGGTTAAAACTTGCACGCGAAATTATTCCTGATTTAATAATTTTGGATGTTATGATGCCACGAATTAACGGGTTCAAAATCAGCAGACTGTTAAAATTTGATGAGAAATACAAAAACATTCCGATTTTAATGGTAACAGCGCGTTCACAGGAAGAAGACAAGCTAATCGGTGAAGAAACCGGCGCTGACGAATATATCACAAAACCATTTGACCTTGATGATGTTGTCAAAACCGTTCAAAAATACTTGGGATAAGCAAGATGAATATAATTACAAACAAAACACTTGAAACATTAAAATACGATTTAGTAAGAGAAGGACTTGTGCAATATGAAGTAGTTGAACAAGCAGAAGAAATTGCTAATGCTCAAAATATCAACATAGGGCAAGCACTTATAAATTCAGGATTCTTAACAGAAGAGCAATTAATTAAGTTTTTGGAGTCTAAACTTCATACACCATTTGTTGATTTAAATAATTATCAACTTGATCAAAAATGTCTGAAATATATAAATTATTCAGATGCAAGAAGATATAAAATCATTCCGCTGTTTAAAATTGAAAACACACTAACAGTAGCAATGGCAGACCCAAGAGATTTGTTTGCAATTGATAAAATTATGGAAAGCGCAGAATGCGAAATTGACCCTGTTTTATCATCAGAAGAAAGTATTTTAAAAAAGATTGATGAGTCATACAAAATTGATGTAACTGTCGGAAATATATCAACTGACCAGGATTTAACATACGACTGGCAAGACGAACTTCATAAAGAAGACTTGAGCGATAATCATATCCAAAAAATTATCCGTGCAATCTTGAAACAAGCAATTCTTGAAGGCATTCATGAAGTAACTTTCCAAGGCGAAGAAGAAGGACTTGGCGTAAACTTCAAAAAACATGGCGAACTTTCAAATAAGGGAATAATTCCGACAGCTCTTGTAACCTCATTTGCAGCGAAATTAAAAACCCTGTCAGAACTTGATCCATCTGTATCAGAAGTTCCACAGCTTGGAAAACTATGCTTCAAGGTGGATAATATTATTGTACTTGCAAGCGTTTCCACCTTCCCTACAATTATGGGAGAAAGAATTTTCCTAAAAATTTACAAACCGCCAACAGCACTTGATAAAATTATCACATCAAAAACCGGACTTGCTGAAATAAAACAAGCACTTGATAAACCCGGAATAATTCTTGTTTGCGGTTCTTCTTTAAGCGGCAAAACTCACGTTATTTATTCACTTCTTTTAGAAGGCGCTAAATCAAAATGTAAAAACATAATGACTCTTGAAAGTATTTCAAAATACGAACTCAAAGGGGTTAACCAATGCGAATTTAACGAAAACGTAGGCTTCAACATGGATAAAGCCGCAAGATTTATCGAGTTCCAAAACCCTGATATAATCTATCTTGAAGGTATAAAATCAAAAGAATCATTTGATTATTTTTCAAGCCTTGTTTACAACGATAAAACTATTATCATGGAATTTCTTGCAAACAACATGGAAGACCTTCGTAACAAAATGGCATTTTCTGACTTTGACACACTAAAATCAATAATTTCAGGAATGGTATTTATCCACTCGCAAAACAGCGTAGAAGTTTTCAACCGCGAAACCCTTCAAAAATACCTCGGCTAAGGGGATGGTAAATATTGTTATCAATTGTTTCCAAGTCATTTCAGAGGTTTAGGGGTTCTCACTGCACGGAGAATTATGTTGCCGACTATTTCCTAGTCATTCCGACAATTAAAGGAGTAAACTTTTATTAACAATTATTTTTAAATCTTTCTCCGATATTATTCTTGTAGTATGATAATATTCATACACTGGTAGAAGGAATTAAATATGTCAAAACAAAAAGCAAATATTGCAATTTTAGGCGCTACAGGCGTTGTTGGAAGAGAGATTACAAAGATTGTTGATGAATTAAAAATTGATTTTAATTCAATAAAATTTTTATCAAGCGCAAGAAGCGCAGGTTCAAAAATTGAATTTCAAGGCAAAGAATACACAGTGGAAGAAGCTACACCGGAAAGTTTTGACGGTGTCAATATTGTTTTAGCTTCAGCCGGCGGCTCAACTTCTCAAAAATTTGCTCCTGAAATCGTAAAACGCGGCGGAGTTTTAATTGATAATTCTTCAGCATTCAGAATGGAAAAAGATGTTCCGTTAGTTATTGCTTACGTTAACGACGAAGACTTAAGAAAACATAAAGGTATTATTGCAAACCCAAATTGTTCAACATCACAATTAATGCTTGTTTTAAAACCACTACACGAAAAATTCACAATAAAAAGACTTATTGTTTCAACATATCAAGCAGTTTCAGGTGCGGGATTAAAAGCTATTAATGAATTAACTGATAACACAAAGGCAGCATTAAATCACGAGGAATTTACCCCTGATGCATTTAAAAAACCGATTGCTTTTAACGTTTTACCGCAAATCGATGTATTCTGCGAAAACGGTTACACAAAAGAAGAAATGAAAGTTGCCAATGAAACTAAAAAAATTCTTCATCTTCCGGCAGACTTGCCAATTTCTTGTACAGCCGCAAGAGTTCCTGTTTATAACGGACACTCAGAAGCTGTCGATATCGAATTTGAAAAACCTATTACACCGGAAGAAGTTCGTGAAATTATGCAAAATTCATTCGGCGTAAAAGTTATTGACAACCCGGACAATTTTGAATATCCGACAACATATGATGCCTCAGGTGTCGACCCTGTATTTGTAGGCAGAATCAGAAAAAATCTTGCTTTTGATAACGGAATTTCACTATGGTGTGTTGCAGACAATATCAGAATCGGTGCGGCATTAAACACCGTAAGAATCTGTCAAAAAGTTATTGAAATGGAACTTTACTAAATAAAACAAAAATTAAATATTTAATAAAAATGAGCCAAATGGCTCATTTTTATTACTTTTTGTTAAAAATCAGATTAAAATACTTGTGTTTATTGTATAATTAAGGAATTAGAGGGTATATTAATGGGACAAGTTCTTAGAAGAGAAAACGTAGCAGACTTTGTCAACAAACTGCATCAAAGCGGCAAAACAGTTGTTACAACAAACGGTTGTTTTGATATTTTGCATGTTGGCCATGTTCGTTATCTGCAAAAAACAAAATCTTTTGCAGATTATAGTATCGTGCTTTTAAACTCAGATAAATCCGTACGTTCAATAAAAGGACCGGAACGTCCTATAAACAATGAACAAGATAGAGCGGAAATTTTATGTGCATTATCTTGTGTTGATTATGTTGTAATGTTTGATGAGGATTCACCGGCAGCACTTCTGGACGAAATCAAACCTGATGTTTATACTAAAGGTGCTGATTATACTATGGAAACCCTACCGGAAGCAGATATTATGCGTAAAAACAATACAAAAGTTGAATTCATAACTTTTGTCGAAGGAAAATCTACAACAAATACCATAAATAAAATGAAGAATAACTGATAAGGAGATAAGATAATGAAATCATTTACAGTAGATGAAATTACACAAATTGTAGGCGGTATGTTAACCAAGGTGGAATCACCAGAAATTACACATATTGCTCCGCCTCTATTAAGTGATGAAAACACTCTAGCTCTTGCTTTAGGTGAAGAAGAAATTGCAAACCTTGCAAAATCAAAAGCCAAAGCTGCGCTTGTTCCACTTGGCGTTCAAATTAACGGTTTCACTACTATTGAGGTTGAAAGACCAAGACTGGCAATGATGAAATTATTGAACCTTTTCTATGTTCCACCGGTTGTAAATAAAGACATCCACCCGACTGCAACTGTTGATCCATCTGCAAAACTTGGTCAAAATGTTTGTATCGGACCAAATGTTGTGGTTTCTCCAAATGCTGTAATAGGCGATAATACAAAGATTTTAGCAAATGCCTACATCGGAAGTAACGCAAAAATCGGTAATAACTGCTTCTTTCATGCCAGCGTAAATATTGGAGACAGAGTTCAAGTTGGAAACGATGTAATTCTTCATCACGGAGTTTCACTTGGCGCTGACGGTTTCAGTTTTGTTACTGAAAATCCTAACAATATTGAAAACGCAAGACAAGATGGCGAAATCAAAGAAGGCGATGTTGAACAAGTTATCTTCAAAATTCCTTCAATTGGTTCAGTTGTTATAGGGAATAATGTTGAAATCGGTGCAAACACTGCAATTGACCGCGGAACAATTGAAAACACTGTGATCGGTGATAATACAAAAATTGATGACCTTGTTATGATTGGTCACAACTGCCGAATCGGCAAAGGATGTTTAATTGTATCACAAGTAGGTATTGCAGGAAGCTGCGTAATCGGTGATAGAGTAGTAATCGCAGGTCAAGCAGGTCTTGCTGATCACATTGAAATCGGTTCTGATACAATTATTACAGCTAAAGCCGGTGTTACTAAATCATTCCCTGCAAAATCTATTATTGTAGGTATTCCGGCAGTTCCTAGAAAAGATTTCATCAAACAATTGAAAACTATGAAAGACGCTCAAGAAATCTTTGCAAAATTCAGAAAATTTGAACCAATGCTAAAAGCATTTGAAGAAGCACACCAAGAGGAAGTATAATGGTAACTTTAAAAAAAGAAGTTAAAATATCCGGCAACGGTTTGATGAAAAACAAACCTTGCGAAGTTACATTATTTCCTTCAACTTCCGGTCAGATAAGATATTTTGTGAAAGACAAAGATTCTTTTACTGCTGATGTTGATAATGTTCTGGCAACAGATCATTGTGTTGTAATGGGAACAAAAAAAGCCCGCGCAATGCTTACAGAACACTTATCTGCGGCTTTAGCTTTTTGTCATATTGATTCTGTTGATATCTGCATGACAGAAGAAGAAGTTCCAATTCTTGACGGAAGTTCACTTCAATGGGTTGAAGCTTTTAAGCAAGCAGGCATTGATAAACCGCTTCTTGCAAGAGAAAAATTCTACACAGTAAGCGAACCGGTTTATTATATTAACGGTAAAACAAGTCTTGTAATCCTGCCAAGTGACAATTTATTTATGTCTTATGCAGTAAATTACGACCATCCGGATTTAACAAGAAAATTCGTAAACTTCAATCCTAAAAATAAATATGAAGTAATTGAAGCACGAACTTTCGGCTTTTACCGTGACTTGAAAAAATATCAGATGCTTGGATTTGCTCAAGGTGTAACTCAGGAAAACACCGTAGGCTTAACTGATGAAGGCGGATATACAACCGAGCTTCGTTCAGAAAATGAACAAATTAAACATAAAATGCTTGATTTAATCGGTGACCTATACTTAACAGGTGTAAACCCGCTTAACTTAAGATGCCAAATACTTGCCAAAGAAGCAGGGCATGCGGTTCACGTTAAAACAGCAAAAATGTTAAAAGAGAAATTGATAGAAATATAAGGAGAAAATTAAATGACAGAAGAAATTAAAGAAGAAGTTATCTCTATGGATATTCAGCAAATTATGGAAATGCTTCCTCACAGATATCCGTTCTTATTAGTAGACAGAATCACAGAATGTGTACCAGGAAAATACTCTAAAGGTTATAAAAATATGACTATGAATGAAGGATTTTTCCAAGGTCATTTCCCGGGTAACCCAATTATGCCTGGCGTATTACAGCTTGAAGCATTAGCACAATGTTCAGCACCAGTACTTCTTTCATTACCTCAAAACAAAGGTAAATTAGCACTTTATGCAGGCGTAGACGGTGTAAGATTCAAAAATATCGTAAGACCTGGCGACAAATTCGATATGGAAATTGAATTAACAAAAATTAAAGGACCTATCTGCAAAGCTCACGGTATCGGCAGAGTAGACGGAAAAGTTTGTGTTGAAGCTGATATGACATTTGCTTTAACATAAAATAAAAACAAACTAAATATATTAAAATAAACCTCTTTCATTGCGAAAGAGGTTTATTAATTTTTGTAACGAAAATAACCAACCTTGAAATTAGATAAAGAATATATACTTTATATATATGTAAACATTAAATAAAGACGAGAGATATTAAGAGAAAACTAAAGAGAGATTTCAAATTCCGTTTAAATATAAGTAAAGAGAGATTTATTCCTATTCCTAATTCCTAGAAAAGTTTTTACCCCGCACCTGCGGGGTTTTTATTTGTCGCGCTCGATTTATCCGAGCGCGACATTAAATTATAAAATATTTTCGAGCCCGTAGATAAAATCTTTTTTATCAAAAACGTGTTTTACAGCAAGTAAAACTCCGCCCATATAACATTTTCTATCCATAGAGTCGTGGCGAATTTTAAAAATTTGACCTGAAGATCCGAAAATTACTTCTTGAGAAGCTATATAACCAGGCATTCTTACAGAATGTATTTGAATATCAGAATATGATGTGCCGCCGCGAGAACCTTCAATAGTTTCAGTTTCAGGGCAATTATCTTTTTTAAATGTTTCTTTTGCTTGAGACATCATCAAAGCTGTTTTAATTGCAGTACCTGATGGAGCATCTTTTTTCTGATTATGGTGAAGTTCAATTATTTCAGCATTGTCAAAATATTTTGCCGCCATTTGAGAAAACATCATCATCAAAACAGCACCTGTTGAAAAATTCGGAGCAATCAGACATCCTGTTTTATTATCTGTAGAAAGTTTTTTCAAAAATTCAATTTCTTCATCCTTAAGTCCTGTTGTTCCAATAACGATATTTATTCCGTTATTCAAGCAGAATTTCGCATTCTCATAAATTGATTTAGGTTGTGTAAAATCAACAAGAACATCTATATCACAAGCTTTTTTAGCTTCTTCAATTGTTCTATACGCATCTCCTTGAATATCTATTTTGGCAGCTAAAGTCATTGAAGCATCATTTTCAACAGCTTCACAAACTTCTTTCCCCATTTTTCCATATGCACCGCATACTGCAACTTTAATCATTATTAATAATCCTCCATAGAAACATCTTCATCATCTTTTAATGAAGATAAATCATCACGACAAGCCATATCAAAACCTTCCGGAAGCATATCATCATCAGGCCAAATGGTGTCGCTGTCATAGCGTGCAGAATTTAAATTTTCTGCAGCAGATAAATCTGAACTTGTAAGATTTGTTTCAGATAAAACAGTTCCTGCCATATCACAGTCTGTAAAATTACAATATGTCATTTCAGCATAACTGCAATCTGCACCTGTTAATATACTTTCAGAAAAATCGCATTCGGTAACAACAGCTCTTGTAAAATCAACAGCAGTTAAATCGGCACCATAAAAACTTACTAATGATAGATTACAATCAGAAAAAGAACTCGAATTTAAATCAACATCTGCAAAATCAACTTCTTTTATAATCATATTAGAAAAATCAACTTCACTTAAATCTACATCATCTCTGTCTTTTTTCCATTCATTAAATTTTTCCGGGGTACATTGAATTAAAGACAATAATTCTTCTTTAGTATAATCTAGCATTCATATCTCCTTAAATATTTTTATTAATCTTTATTTAAATTCATTTGTAAAGCAACAAGCACAGCTTGTGTTCGGGTTTTAACATTCAATTTCTTAAAAATACCGCTCATGTGGGATTTTACAGTATACGGTGTTACAGACATTTTATCAGCAATTTCCTGATTATTAAAGCCCTGTGTAACTAATAATAAAACATCTTTTTCCCTATCAGTCAAGAATATCTCTTTATTTTTTTGACTATTTGTAACATTAGAAATTAAAGGTTTATTTTCAATACGTTTTGCTCGTCTTAAAACAGCTTCAATACGGGCTAAAAGGTTTGGAAGGATAAATGGTTTGACAATATAATCATCAGCGCCGATTTTCAGTCCGGAAATCATTTTTTGATCTTCCGATACAGCAGTCACCATAATCACCGGGATATCTTTATAAGAAGGGGATTTTCTTATTGCTTTTAGGGTTTCCCAACCGTTCATCTCAGGCATCATAACATCAAGCAATACAAGATCAAACAATTCTCCGGAATCAAGTTTTTCTAATGCCTGCTTTCCGTTATAGGCACAGACTACTTCATATCCGTAAAACGGAAGAACATCTTCGATATACTTTGGATTATCATCAACTAATAATATCTTAGTTAAATCAGACATATCGAATTCCTTATACAATTTTATATTTCAAAGCTTTTAGTGCTGCTTGCAATCTGTCATCTACTTCAAGTTTTTGCAAAATACTTGCAACGTGTGCTTTTGTGGTATTAACACTGATAACAAGATTTTGCGCGATTTCCATATTGCTGTGTCCTTCTGTCATAAGCTTTAATATCTGAGCTTCACGTGCAGTTAAATCATAATCTTTATAGTTAAGATTAGGTTCTTTACCGATTTCAGAGTTTGCTGTAGCTTGAAGTACAATATGTGCAATACTGGGGTCAAACCACGCCGCCCCATCTGCAACAGACTGAACGACCTGAACAAGTCTTTGTAAATTAATTTCTTTAGAACAGTAAGCATTCGCTCCGGCTTTTAAACTGTTTAAAACTTCTTTTTCATCATTATGGGAAGTTAAAATAATGATTTTTGTATCTTTATTTAATTCATGAATTGCCTGAGTTGCATCAATTCCGTTCATATTAGGCAAACCTAAATCCATAATCACGATATCAATAGAGTTATTTTTAAATATTTCCAATGCATCTTCTGCTGATGATGCTTCATAAATAACATCAACAAAATCAACGTCTTCAAAAGTAGTCTTTAACCCGAATCGGGTAAGCTCGTGATCTTCTACAATTAAAATATTTTTCTTCATATTTTTAATTCCTCTTTTGCCAAACTGTAATTAGGATTCAGATTCAAACTTTTTTCAAAATTTTTATCAGCTTCTGCAACAAGCCCTTTGTTTTTCAAAACAAGTCCGAGATAATAATAATACCTATAATCATTTTCGTCAATATACTTCGCAACACCAAGATAAGATAAAGCCTGCTCGTAAGACTCTTTATTTATCTCTATACGTGCCAAATCTATCCATCCATCTTTAAAATTCGGATTAATTGCAATCGTTTTTTTCAAATAAGCTTCTTCGCGGTCTTTTTCTAAAAGCGCCATCTGGTAATATGCTTCATAGGCTTTAGAACTTACGCGTAAAACTTTTGAATAAATATCTTTAGCCTTTTTAATATTATTAGATTTCAAATAAACTTCTGCCAGCTTAATTTCTGCAATATGTGATGAATCTCCTGAAACAGCTTTTTTAAAATAGGATTCTGCGGCTTTATAATCTTCATTTCGAAGTGCAATATTTCCCATCACAATCAAAGCTTCTGAATGCCCCTGATCAATATCTAACGCTTTTAGAGCATAATCCTGAGCTTTTTCAAATTCTTTCATATCAAAGTAAACTTTTGCGGTTAATGCAAATACATCTTTATTAATATTTTTCTTACCTGAGATTGATGTTTGAAGAACACGTAAAGCTTTATTCAATTCATTTTCATCATAGTAATAATATGCAAGGTGATATTTTTTCCAATAATCGTTTTTTGCCGCCTTATAAAGAATATATTGACCTGAAGAATGTAATTCTTTATCAAAAATTATGGTATTAATATCATTGTTATTTATTGCATTTAGATATTTAACCCCATCCTGCGGTTTGGAAGATAATGAATAAATTTCTGCTTTTAATCTTTTATAATTCAAATTTTTAGGATTTTTAGAAATTGCAGATTCGATAGATTTTTCTGCCTGTTTAATGTCGCCGTTTTTCATACTTCCAAAAGCTGCAAGATAATTTGCATAATCAGAATCTGAAAGCAGAGAATTTTGTTTTAGCAATTCTCCTGTAGCTTCGCGGCTCTGATTATTATACATAATATTGGAAAATATTTCAGCCAAATACATCTGGTCTTTATGTGTATGATGGTAATTCGGAAAATAATAATTTTTCACATCTTCTTCTAAAAGAGCTGAAATCTTATTATCCTGAATTTTTGACATAGAAAGTTCAGCCAGTGAAAAGAATCCTATTGCCGCCATTTCTTTTGTCAAACGCATATATATATAATCATTTGGAACAACATTATCAATAAGAATTTTAAAATCCTGATAAGATGAGCGGACATTACTTTGCATAAACTTATCCATCGCAATTGTATACTGATTTTTAATTGCATTTCGTGTTAAAGTTCCGCGCTTGAGTTCAAAAGACGGCTGATTAACAACTTCTTGATAAGTAGCAGGATTGTTATCTAACGGATTTACCGGTTTTAATATTCCCATATCAAACGCCAAAGCTGAATTTAGCGAAAAAGAAGATATTAAAATTGAAACTGCAATGATTTTTTTCATAATTATTTATCCTCTCCTTTTTCAAATATTGAACCGGTATAATATGCATTGAACAATTCTAAAATTTTCATTTCATCATCTGACACGGATTCTGCGGTGCCAAACTTGTGAATTGCAGATAAACCATATTTTTCAAGAAGTTTTTCATCTTGAGGAGTAATTTTACCATTAGATTCTGACAAAAATACTTTTATAATCTTAGTTACAGGTATTGATAAAAACATATCTACAAGAGTTTTTTCAAAGTGTGAACCGGCACCTTTTAGAAGAATATCAATAACATTCACAATCGGCATTTTATCACGATAGTGACGTTTAGAAGTTATCGCATCAAATACATCCGCTACAGCAAGAATTCTTCCGCCAAGAGTAATTTCTTCTCCTTTTAAGTGCCTGTAATAACCTGAACCATCCCATTTTTCGTGATGCGAACAAGCCATTTCGGTAATAATTCTAAAATCCTGCGACATATAAATACGGTTAAGAATATTATGTGTAATTCTTACGTGTTCCTGAATATGTTTATATTCTTCATCAGTCAATTTGCCGTCCTTTTGTAAAACAGAATCTCTGATACCGATTTTTCCGATATCATGAAGGATTGCAGCTTTTTCCAAAAGTGCAACATCTTTAGAATCCATCCCGATTTCTTTAGCAAGCAAAGTTGAATACATTCTGACACGTGTTGAATGACCGGCTGTAATCTTATCCCTTGCATCAATAGACATCGCTAAAGTATCAATAAAACTGTCAAATAAAAGTTTCTGTTCGTGATACATTTGAAGCTGCTTATCAAATAGCTGTGCATTTTCAAGAGCAATACTTGCACTGCCACCGATTGCAATAAGCAAGTCTTCATCATTTTTGGTAAATACACCGTCAATTTTATTTAAAACTTGAAAAGCCCCGATAATTTCACGATTATTGTTCATAATCGGCATACATAGAATCGTTTTTGTTTTATAACCAGTTTTAAGGTCAACTTCGGGGTTAAATCTTGAATCCTGATAAGCATCTACAATATTCAAGTATTCTCCGTTTTTTACAACATAACCGGCAAGCCCTTTATCTGCCGGGAATCGAATTTCTTTACTTGAATCTAATCCTAATGCTACTTTTGACCACAATTCATCAGTATCTTTATCCCATAGGAAAACAGTACATCTGTCTGCTTGAATCGCATTTTTTGTTTCTTCTGCTATTACCTTTAAAAGTTCATCAATATCGGTTAATGCAGTAATCGAACGGCTAATTTTCACAAGAGAAACAAGAGGATCGCTTTTTGTAGGAAGCGAATAGTCCATATTATTTTGAAGCTGCCTTATACGTGTATTGATATTATCCGAAAGCAAATATTTATCATACTCAGATGCAAGTTTTAAAGCATTGTTATAATGAATTAATGCTACATCTTTATTAGATTCAGCGAAATTTATATTTCCCCAGGAAAGTTCATTTATTAAAATTGCAGTTTTACTTCCGGAACGCTGCGCCATAAACATTCCATCGTGCATTAAAGAAGCCGTTTGTTCATATTTTGTTTTATCCTCAGAATAATCCAAAAATGCCATTAAACTAAGACAAATTGAGATTCCTTCATAAGAATTTTCTTCTTTAAAAATCTCATAAGCCTGTTTCACATAAACTTGCGCTACTTCATAGTCTTTTTCATCAACTGCACCAAGCACCTGACCAATTAATCTTTCTGCCTCTTCTGTTTTAACAATATACTCTGCCATTTTCCTACCTTTATGTATATTGTACAATAATATATTCAATAATACAAAAATTTAACAAAATTCACCCAAAATAATTTACCTGTATGATGAGTGATAAATAGCATTATTGTATACTAAATTAGGTGAATAAAATTATAGCGAGGAAATTATGGCTGATACATTAAAACAACTAACCTGCCCTGCCTGCGGCAAAGAAATGGAAAAGGTATTTATCCCATCTGAAGGAATAAATCTTGATATCTGCACCCAGGGCTGCGGCGGAATATATTTCGATAACCGTGAATTTGATAAATTTGACGAAAAAAACGAAGATATTTCAACAATTCTTCAAAAATTAGAAGGTAAAAATTTCACAAAACCAAGTGAAAACCTAACAAGAATCTGCCCGAACTGCGGCTCAAAAATGGTTAAAAATCATTCAAGTATTCTTCAAGAAATTGAAATTGATGACTGCTACAACTGCGGCGGAAAATTCCTTGATAATTCTGAACTTATTAAAATCAGAGAAGAATATGATAACAATGAGCAACGCGATGAAGATATCCTGCGCTATGTATACCAGCAAGTAGGACAAGAATTAGCAGAACAAGAAAGAGCATACGCTGAGCGTCCGCAGCAAAAAACATACATCCGTAAATTATTTAACAAATTAACCGGACTTTAATACATATTTATAACTTCACGCAATTCCGGATAATAACCGGAATCCAAAAGTTTTATAAATCTTTCATAAGTTTGAGGGGCTGCCATTTTAACTCTTTCAGGGTCTAAATACAGCCCTTCTATAAATCTTGCAAATAATTCTGTCGGCTTTGAATAATATTTCTGCAATCTATTAATTTTTGAACTTATTCTGCTTTGCCTTTTTTGACAGGATTTTAAACGAATATATGCAGCAAACTCACAAGGCATATCTGTAAAATCTTTTTCAATATTATCAATCGTAAAAACTTCCACTTTTTTAAATAACAAGCCGGATACAAGTTTTATCCTGTCATGTTTGAGAAGATATTTAGCCTTGGAATTCTTAATATACTTATCAAATTCTTTGAATTTTTTGGAACGCATAAACTTCGGATAACGATTTTTTATAATTTTCTCGTAATCAAGAATTTTTTCTTTAATAAGTTTTTTGTGATATTTTAACTTTTCACATCTTGATTGATTATCAACAAAACTTGTTACAGCCAAAAGTTCAGATTCAATAATTTCAATATTATCCGTATTAAAAAGCACTTCTAATGTTCCGCTGTTTCGTTCAATAAAAGGCTCAATACGAGAATGAACATAATGCGCAAATTCATGCAGAAGAGTCGGAATTACTCTATCTTGTGGGATATTTTTAGAAATATCAATCCGACGTTTCATATAAAACCCCTGATGACCGCGAGCTTTTGTTGTCGTATATACCTCAAGCCCAATAGATCTAAAATACTTTATAAGTTCTTCTGCTTCCATAAACACATTATACTATAAGAAAACACGCCCGATGGATAAACCATCGGGCGTGTTTCAGAACATTTAAGATTAGTCTTCTTTTTCAAATTGATCTTTACCAACTGAACAAAGCGGACAAGTATAATCATCCGGTAAAGCTTCAAAAGCTACACCATCATTTTCTGCCGGATCATAAACATAACCACATACTGTACAAACCCATTTTTCCATAGTTAACTTTCCTTTCTCTTTTTACATTCACTGCATATACCATGAAATACTATATCATGACTTATTATATCAAAACCTGTAGCCTCCCGGGTATTTTTTACAACAGAAGGAGCTACGCTTGATGGTATATCAAAAACTTTCCCGCACTCTTTACATATAAAATGATAATGTTCAAAAGTATTGTGATCAAAATGCGCCGAAGCTTCCAATCCATCAATTTTTTTAATCATACCGGCAGATGCCATTTGATTTAAATTCCGATAAAGAGTAGTTAATCCCACATTAGAATTTTCACATTTTAAGAATTCTAATAATTCATCTGCCGTCGGATGAATCGGATTATTAGTTAAAACATCAAGTATTTTTTCTCTTTGCTTAGAATAATTCATACTTTTTCCAAATTGATAACTATTGTCATTTTAGCTTAAAAAGCCTTTTATGTCAATTAGTTTTAATTTCCTTTTTCAAACTGTTTTTCTATATCTTTTCTAACCTGATAGTCTGAACCTGTACCAAATTTTCTTGATATAAGCATAACCGCAGGTGCTAAAATTCCAAGTGCTCCAATACAAGATCCGATGTTTTTCAAGATTGCACCTTTCTTAAGACTTCTTACTGACTTAAAGAATTCATCCAAAGTATCACCTGATTTTTCATATTGACCAAGAAGTTTTTCAAGCTTCTGACCAACTCCTCTTAAATTACCAAGATCAATGTATCTTCTTGTATCAACTTTATTGGAATCTTTTACAAGCTCAATAATATCTGATTGTTTTGCAAATTCTACCACAAGATTTTTGTTTTCAGGTTTAACCGCAAATTTGTAAACATCTGCATCTGACAAATCTGCCGCTTTAAATTCATCTAAATGAGCTTTAATTGAACCGTCTTTAAATGCTTCTTTAAGTTTTTCGTTAAAGATAACTCTTGCATCCAAATCAATTGATTTTCCTTTTTTGTCTGCCGCTTTCTCTAACGCCTTTGCAATTAATGGTCCCGCTAAGTACATAAAAGCCCAGAAACTGCCTTCTTTTACGACATATCCGAAAAAGTCCTGAGGATTTTTAGCGTGTGAAAGTCTTTCCCCTGTGATAATACCGTCGACTATCATAAGGTTTTTCACCGGATCAAATATAAAATCTTGCATTCCTCCGGTAAATGACAATTGTGCCGGATTACTATTTACATTATGCACGCTTGAAAAAGCAGAAGAAAACGGTACTTGTTGTGAAGATATTTTTGCAAAACTGTCCTTATTAAGTTTGTGCTTATTTGCTATATCTTGTCTAATTTGATTTTCAGTATAATTATGTCTGAATTTAGTTAATCCAAGATATGACAATGCTGTTAAGCCTGTAGAAAGCGCAAACTTTGTTAAATTCAAGCCTTTAGTAAGTTTTTGATGAGCTCCGACTTGTTCTAAACTGTTTAAAATAGCTTTTGTTGGTGCGAATTCCTTAGCTGCTTTAAATATTTCAGGATTTTTAAGAATTCTCACATCAACCATCGGGTCAATTTTTGCAGGTTTATACATAGCAAAATCAAGAATCTTTTGATATGCAGGAATCCCCCACAACCAAATAGCCTGTGTGCCGAATTCATCAATAAATCTGTCTTTTCCCTCTGCCTTGTCCCCTGACATATATGAAGCCGCTGTTAAACCGCAGCTGTTAGCAATATCTTTTATTGCTAATGGAACTTTTGAACTATTATTACCTAATGTAGAGTAAATTGTACTTGCTGTTAATTTTGTTATCATTTTACTTATCCTATAGGTAAATATATTTTAAAATACATTTACCCCCTCAACTTGTAGTATTACAAGCCCCAAATTAAATTCATTAATTTCACGATTGGAGCATTCGCTTTAACTGTTGAGTTTTTTCGAATATTATGTTTTTTCATAACTTTAACCTTCACTTTTCTTTTAAGTTCTATCAATATTATTAATTGCCTTTTTTACAATCATTTTTAACATTTATTAAAAAAACAAGACCTTGATTATTTTCAAGGTCTTGTTCTAAACTTTATTTACCGACACGCAAATGTTCTCGTTTTGTTTAAAACAAGCCTTTCATAATACGTTTGCTGCGTCGGATAACCATAATCATTATTATTATTCCTTTATTCCTACGAAAAATAAATTACCACAAGCCTAAAAAAAAATCAACTGCCGCACAAATGTAACAAATTCTGACATCTGAAAAAATATTTATTATAATAAATCTGGCACAAGTTTTGAAAAAAGGAAAATATTATGAGAGATGATGAAAACAATAAACCTAAGAAAGAAATTACCCTTGAAGAATTTGTAAACCAAACAAGCAAAGACAAAATAAAAGTAGAACGAAAAGAAACCAAAAAAGTTACGATTCACAAACGTGAAAACAATTCCGGAATGGGCGAACCTGCACCATATACTATTTCGCGTCAATTCAACTGGGGTGCATTTTTATTTAACTGGATATGGGGTATTAAATATAAAAGATGGTCCTTATTAATTATTCCGATTTTACTATTTATCCCTTACGGATTTTTAATATCTATTATTGCAAGCATCTGGGCAGGTACAAAAGGAAACCAATGGGCATGGGAAGAAATTGAATATAAAGACGAAGAAGATTTTCATCACGCTCAAAAAGCCTGGGTTAAAGCAGGTTTTATAATAGGTTTAATATGTCTTTTAGCGGTTTCTCCTATAATTATTTCAAAAATAAAATCTTTAGAATTACAAAAAGATATTGATTTAGGTATTAGTTATCATAAGTTTTTAAGTACAACAGAATTATCAATTCCACGGGATGTAATAATTCAAACAGACAGCTCAGATAACAACTCTGATATACTTACATCTGATAAATTTATCATATATTGGTTAAGACCATCAAATGAAAGAACACTAAAAGCATTAAGTTTCATCCAAACACAATTTAACAAAAATAAAGATACACTTGAAGACAAATTTGTTCTTCGCCCGGATATAAAAACTCTTTCTGATGAATACTCGCACATCGTACGTCTTGAACTTGAGCCAAAGTGTAAAAATGAAGTGTGTATAAATACTTGGCTATACAAAAAATGTAATAATGGTTTTTGTATAATTAATCCTAAGAAACAAACATATTACAAGGTTCGAACCAAAGAAAACATTATTCCAAAAGCATTGAGCTTAAAGAAAAAATGGCACTAAAAAAACACCCTCCTGGGTGTTTTTTACATTAAGTCTATCATATTGTTAATTCTAATAAGCTTATCTAGGTTACAGTTACATAATTTATTATTAATTAGTTCTCTTACTTTGTCCAAATTTGCCTGCGGTTCAGGCAACAACAATTCAACAGGCTGGATATTAAATACTTCACAGATTTTATCTATTGTTTCTGCAGTTGGTAAATATCGATTATGCTCAATATTTCTGTAACCTTGTACACTCATACTAATTTTTTCTGCAAATTGTTCTTGAGTAAGTCTATTTTCTGTCCTCAAGCGCCTAATTCCATTTGTTATTATTTCTTTGTAACTCATAGGTATGATTGTCACTTATCTTAAGATAAATTAAAACTAATTAAGTAGACATGTTTATACTATATTTATTACTATATTAAATCTATAAAGTTGTTTATTTTAATTAGCTTGTCTAAATCACAATTACAAAGCTTAGTGTCAATTAGCTTTCGTAATCTATCTGAATCTTCTTGTGGTTCAGGCAATAGAAGTTCTACAGGTTGGATATTAAACACTTCACAAATTTTATCTACAGTTTCAGCAGTTGGCAGATATCTACTATGTTCAATATTGCGATACCCCTGAACGCTCATACTTATTTTCTCTGCAAACTGTTCTTGAGTGAGTTTGTATTTTTTCCGTAAACGCTTAACCCCATTAGTTATTAGTTTTTTATAACTCATAACTATTATTGTTACTTATTTTATAATAAATTTAAACTAATTAAATAGACATGTTTGTGTTATATTTAGTTATTATGATTAACAAAGCGTGTTTCTTTATAGGTAGTAGACATACCCCAAATAGCATTAAACAACAACTGACAGAAATCATTGAAAAACATATCACAGAGTACGGTGTTACTACTTTTACAGTTGGGCATTATGGCGCGTTTGATAATTTAGTACAAGAAGTCCTGCAAGAAAAAAAGAACCAACATACTAATATTGAATTATATTTACTTGCGCCATACGCATTGGACAAAAAAATAGAAACCCCGAAGAACTTTGACGGAACTTTTTACCCCGAGAGCTTGGAAACAGTACCAAAGCATTATGCAATTGTTCAAGCCAATCGTTACATGATACAGCATAGCGACTACTTAATCGCATATGCACCCGGTGTTGGTAACTCCCGAAACTTTGTAAAATACGCTCAACAAAGAGAGAAAAAGGGGTTAATTAAAATTACTTTATTATAGTAATGTAACAAGTTCTGTGACAAAATTCATAACGTTGTTATTTGTGAGCATATATAAAAAAAGCACCCGCAGGTGCTTTTATTTTTATGGTACCCCCAAGCGAATTCGAATCGCTGTCTACACCGTGAAAGGGTGTTGTCCTAGGCCTCTAGACGATGGGGGCTAGTGCCATTTAGGCTTACGAATGTTATTTTAACTTGAACAAATTTAAATGTCAACTACTTTTTTTTAAAATTTTTAAAAATCCATTACCCGACTTTCGCTATTTCTGATTTCATCAATAATTTCAATAATTTCAGATGTTATATCCTCTTGCGATTTTATATTTCTTTTTACCATTTTAGCAAATTCAACTTTTTTAAATTCATGCATTCCACGATTTTTAAAAACTTCTTCCAATATTTTTACGCGGGAAATTTCTGCATTAAACATCTCCTGTTCAATTATTGATATATTACTTAATTCATCATCAAGCGTTCTTTTTACAAGCTCAAGCGGAAGCAAGTCCTCAAATTCTCCACACTCAAGAAGGTGAATCTTATCAATTGAACGTAATTTCGGTTTAATTTCTTCAAGATTTTCTTCCGCATCCTTATCCAAAAGTACAAATATCGGAAGCTTTAAAGTTTCTACAAGTTTATAATACAGTTTTACAACCTGATTTTTGCCACCTGCAGACAGAATATAAACACCTTCTTTATCAAAGTCATAACCGCAGCGTTTCGCAAATTCAGGAAGTAAAGTTTCTTCTGTTGCACCTTCTGCTATTACAACTTTTCGTACAGGGAATCGCAAAGAATCCTGCTTACGCTTTTGTTCAATATCCGAAACTTCCGACAATGCTTTTAACCAGCGCAGGTTTTTCGTCGAATTCTCATCAACAAACTGCAAAAATGCTTTATAATTAATCCTATTTTTCAATAATTCTTCTACCTGTCCGTTAAAACAAAAAACAGACTTTTCATAATCCAAAAGCCTTTGGTTAATAAGAAAATCATCCTCAATAACACATCCTAAAGCTTCTAACGAATAATTTATAACAAATTCTGCCAACTCTTTTAATGTTTTATAATCCATTTCTTCCAAATCGGATTTTTTATATTTCGGATAAATAAGATTACCTGTTAAAATTTCGCGAAAAACTCTTAAATACTTAGCTTCCGTATTCTTAAATCTTGTAAGTCTGTCAATTGAAATAATTAACTGTTCTTTGGTTAATGATTTGACTTTTGAGTTTTTCAATGTTACCCTTCTTTAATATTTATTTACATTTTTGGCAAATTTTTATAAATTTGTTTTTTATTATATATGTGGAGTTATCATGGTAGAAAAAATTAATTCTTATACCCGACAATATAATTATAACACAATCAACAGTGTTACAAATTCCGTAAAGCCTAAAATGGTTAATACACCTGTATTTAAACCGTCATTTACGGCTTCTGGGGTATTACTCACTCCGCAAACCGGTAATATTGAATTAAGAACCACACTTTCAGGTAAAGAAGAAAAAGAAAAATATACAACAATTCTTTCTCATCTTGATAAAACTGGAAGAAAAGTTACTGAAAACTTATTAAAAACAGGAGTTTTATTAAATTCTAACTCAAATGATAACAGCACTGTTCTGGATAACTTATATAAAATAGTTACAGAACCGAGAGCAGAAGGCTTAAATGCTTCAACAATGCTTAAAGATACAATTGCAACAATTGCTTATCCATACTTGATTACCCAACAATTTGGTGATATTCCTGCTGAATACCGCGATAATGTTGTAAAAGCAAATACCGAAGGAAAAACTAATTTATTTGAAATCCAACAGGCAACCCACGATATCAACGTAACCCATTCAGGAACTTGTGTTGCGGCAAGTACAGAATTTAAACTGGCAAAACAAATGCCTGCCGAATTTGCAAGATTTGCACAAGAATTAAGTTCTCCAAAACTTTCTGTTGATAAAAAAATCGGGCTTAAAAACCTTGCAGATGAAACCTTAAATGCAATATGGCTTTTGAATGCATTTGAAGTTCCTTACGAATCCAAAGATTTTGACTCTGCAGTTTTAAAATTTGCACCGGATAAAAATGCAATTTTAAGAGCACAAATTCAAACAACAAATAAAGATCCGTACGAAAGAACTCCGCTTGATGTTTTGATGCAATCAACATTTATGCAGGTAGGTTCACAACAATCTTATAATACATTAACCGACAAACGTGCAGGAAAATTTAACCAAAACGATAAAGGCTTAATCGAATTTGAAAAAACATTCACCGAATCTGTTGTATTTGATAAAAATATTTTATCAGTAACTTATCAAACAGTAGACGAAAATGCCCGCTTAATTGGTTATGAAACGGATTTAGGCACAATGAAACGCCATTTGATAGATGCCCTAAATGAAGGCGAAACAGTAATAATCGGCTACACTCAAACAGATAGCAACAATATTATTGTAAACGGTCATGAAATAACCATCGTAGATTATAAAACAGACAGCCGCGGCAAAGTAACATTCATCTGTAACGATACAGACGATAATATTCCGCGTGCAATTGAATACTCTGAAGACTATCTGTTGCCAAAAATTCATCATGCAGCATTGCCCCAACATATTGTAGAAAATGACTTAAACATCGTTCCAAACTGGATCGAAGGTATTGATGTTTATAAGCAAATGAAAAATGCAGCATAATATTAAATTTTCTTAATAATTTAAGATTATAGGGCAAAAAATATTTTCAGAAGTTTTTATCATAGTGAAGTGTAAAAGGTAGAATATATGTTAAACTCACCAAATATTAATCAATCCGCAATGATAAACAAACCGGTCTCAAAACCTGTTCAAGCACAATCTCAAACTCCGGCAGTATCGAGCGTCCAACAACAGCAAGTTCCACAATATACAACAAATATTTATCCCACAGAAACCGTTCCTGTTTATACCAAAACAGCAACACCGACACCAACATTTAGCGATCCTGCATCAACCGTAAAAGCAAGTATTTTTTATATAAATGATTTACACGGTCAAAATATAAGAATGGAAAGACTTTTTAATGCAGTAAATCAATTTGATAATTCTGTTAAAAAAGATACAGACAAAATGAAATTTGCTTCAGGCGATATTATGCTTGGAGAAGATGAAAAACACGTAAAAGTTGCAGATACTTTTTTAAATATGGCAGGCTTTTTAGCATTAACAATGGGAAATCACGAATGTGACTTGCCTACAAAAGATTTTGTCGAATTAATTAATGATAAAAAATATAAATTACTTGGATTAAACTTAAACCCTACTAAAGATAATCCAATACATAATTACATTGAAAAATCATATGTTCAAGAAATAAACGGACACAAATACGGTATTATAGGACTTGTTCCGCCGGATTTACATATACACGTAAAACTTCAAGACCATTTAAAGGATTTAAATATAGAGCAAGACTTTAAAAAATCAATACCTGAAGTACAAAAAGAAGTTGATAAATTGCAAGCTCAGGGCATAAATAAAATTATTGTCCTTTCTCATTCAGGATATCGTCAAGATGTACAACTTGCAAAAAATGTAAAAGGTATTGACGTAATTCTTGGCGCACATACTCATACCTTACTTGAGGGAATTGAAGAAAATAAAAATTTATTCTATTCATCAACAGGTGAACCTATTATTATTACTCAAGCCGGACGTGATGGTAAAAACTTCGGTGTATTAAATGTAGAATTTGATAAAAACGGAGTAATAACAAAAGTTCAAAATAATATTGGTACAACAGATCAATACAACCGAAATCTTGTTGCAAGAGATGCTTTTGAAAACATTTTAGGCAAACCTGAAAAAGTAGGAACCCTTAAGTATGTAGAAAAATATCCTGAAGACGCTTTGGGACATGAAAACCCGCATTGTGACTTTATAGTGGATGCTTTACGAAGCGAACTAAATACTGACATTGCAATTATGAACTCAGCAAACATAAGAGGTCAATTTGAAGAAGGCAGAATTGATACAAGAGATTTAGCAATAATTTCGCCATTTGCAAATAAAGTTGTAGTAATTCAAGCAACAGAAGAAGAAATTGTTAACGGCATCAAAAACAGAGCCAAAGCTTCTATGAGTTCAAATTCTCATAGACCTGGTATTGTTCAGGTTTCAGGATTAAAATACACATTTAACAAAGTTGGAGATGTTTTATCAATGTCATTTGTTGACAAGCAAGGCAAAGAAACACCAATTGATATTAATAACCCAAGCAAAGAAAAAATGTATACAATAGCATCAGACGATTTTTGTATTGGAAACACTGATGGCGGCGGAGTAAATTTACCGCACAGACTGGAAACCGCCTTGAAAAAATTTGATTTTGACAAAGACATAATTGTCGGAGAATACATTAAACATGCCAAAGAACCAATAGAAATTAAATCAGACGGCAGAATTGTAAAAGTCGATTAATAACCGTATTGTTCGTGCGCGTTAAGGTATTCTCGGACTGTGTTTAACGAAGATTGCACAATACGCGTAACTCGTGACGGAGATAAACCAATTTGTGTTGCAATATCTTTAACCTGCATATTACGGTAGAAACGGTATTCAACAACTGTTCTTTCTTTTGCAGGAAGTTTCGAAATCGCAGCCCTTATCATTTTACCCATCTCGGTAATTTCTGCATTTTCATCAGGCATAGCGTGAGGATCTTTTACAAAGTCAAACGGTGAATCATTATCACTTGCTGCAGCGGCTAAACCATCTATAGACAGAATCGTTTCGTAAATAGCTTCACGAACTTTAGCCTGCTTCATATCCATACCTTCTACTGCTTCTTCATCATCATATTCATCTTCTTTTTTATGTTTTAATGAATACCATTTATATCTTATTCTTAATTCGTTACGAATCGCCCAACGCACAGCTGTTGCAATATATGCTGAATTATACTTTGCCAATTGTTCAGGTGTTTTGTTTTTAATCATCACCTGAATAGCAATAATCCCGATTGAAAGCAGTTCTTCATACTCGACCATATGTGACGGAATACGTCTATGCTCAACACGGGCAACCTTTTGCACGATTTCTATATAATGTTGTAAATTTGTTTTATCTTCGTTAGCCATAATTTTACACATCAATAATACTACAATAAATTAATTTCGCGGTCGTTTATTTGAAGGATTTTTCATTTTATAAACGAACATCAAAATTTCTGCAACTGCTTTATAAAGTTCCGGCGGAATTGACTGGTTAATATCAACCATTTTAAACAATGCTCTTGCTACTGGCGGGTTTTCGATTACAGGTACGTTATGTTCTTTTGCAATATCAATAATTTTTTTTGCAATAAGCTCTGTCCCTTTTGCAATGAGCATCGGAGAATCCATTTCTTCTGCAACATATTTAAGAGCACACGCAACGTGAGTTGGATTTGTAACAACAAAATCCGCTGTCGGAACAGCATCCATTGCACCTTGTTGAAGCATTTGCATACGACGTTGACGAAGCTGAGCTTTAACATTCGGATCGCCTTCGGAGTTTTTGTATTCATCCTTAATCTCTTTAAAAGACATCTTTTGGTCTTTCAGAAACTTCCATTTTGTAACCCCGTAATCAGCCGCCGCGATAACCAAAAACGCAATACACGCTTTAAAAATAAACTCCGTAATCAATTTCCCGAATTCAATCATAACAGCAAAATTATTATCGACAGAAGCCAGCATCAAAATTGATTCAATATGATCTTTATAAACCATCCAGCCAATATAACCTAAGATTATAACCTTTACAATGTTTTTGAATAATTCAAAAAGGGTTTTGATTGACATAATATTTTTAAAATACTTTGTAGGGTTAAGTTTATCAAGTTTTGGCATTAAAGGAGCAGTCGCAACAAGCGGTCCTACCTGAATAAAATCAGCCATAATTGCTACAAACCATGCAATCGCAAGAATCGGTCCTATAATTAAAACTGCTCCTTTTGTTGCAACTAAAAGAACATACATATATCCTATTTTTTCAACATGCGCATTTGGAATCTGTTCGTACAAAAGCGTAAAAACCTGTACAATCTGATCCCAGATAAAAGGAGCTAAACCAAAAATCACAGAAAACAAAATAAGCAGCGAAACAGCAGTTGAAAAGTCTTTTGACTTAACAACCTGTCCTTCTTTTCTAGCCTGTTCCAGCTTCCTGGGGGTGGCGTCGAACTGCTTATCTTCATCACCCATTTGAGATAGTTCCTTTCCGAGTGACTACATTATAGCATGGATAATAATGAAATTTTATAAATTTTCTATTCGACTATTTTGACACCTGAACTTGTGCCCAGACGTTCAGCTCCGGCATCAAGCATTGCAATTGCTGTTTCTTTATCGCGAATTCCGCCTGAGGCTTTAACCTGAAGACCAGATGAAGATACAGTTTCATTCATAAGTTTAACATCCTCAACTTTTGCACCAACTCCATTTTTTACAAAACCTGTTGATGTTTTTACAAAATCTGCACCGGCTTTTACACATAATTCGCAGGCAAGTTTTATTTCTTCTTTTGTTAATAAATCTGTTTCCAATATAACTTTTAAATTCTTACCCTGACAAGCAGCTTTTATTCCACGAATTTCGTTAACAATAAAATCATCTTCACGATCTTTTAGTTTGGTAACATTTATTACCATATCGATTTCATCTGCACCATCGCGCACTGCATTAATTGTTTCAAAAATCTTGGTCTCTGTAGTATTTGCACCAAGAGGAAATCCAATTACCGTAACGATTTTCACATCAGAACCTTTAATATTTTCTTTTGCAAGACTTACATAGCAAGGATTTATACACACTCCAAAAAAATCATGTTCTTTAGCTTCTTCAAAAAGTTTAATCAAATCTTCTTTTTTGGCATCTTGTTTTAATAAAGTATGCTCAATATGTTTATTTAAATTTTCCATAACTAACTCCTTTCACAATTTCATTTATAAAATCCAAATTTTCATCAATATTATTAAAATGAAGCCCGTAAAAACCGGTTTCAAGTAATTCACAGCACTTAACCTGATTTGCTTCAGTAGTTGGTATTACAGGAACATTTACCCCTATTTTTCTTATTAAATCAACATATGAAAAAAACTTTTTATTATCTGAAAAATTTTCGGTAAAAATAACTGAAGCACCAGCATTTATTTTATTTTTAAGATTTCCAAGTGCAGATATATTTTCAATATTTTCTCTGATTCCGATTGACAGCGTAGATTTTTGATGAATAAAATCAACTAGCGCGCAAGTATCTTTAAAATCAACGGAAGGCAAACCTTCTGTTACCAAAATATTTTCGATCCCGAGATTTTCAATCCTTGTAATATAATGTTCTACAAGCTCTTTAGACAAATTAGATGTTGAAATATTTGGTAAAACATTAAATTCTAAATCCTGAACCATTTGCAAAAACTCAATTAAAAGCCCTTGCATTTGATTATTATTACCGACAGACAGAGAAATTAAAACCGGATTATATTTTTTTAAAGCTCTCAATTTTTCAAAAAGTTCTGATGCATCACCATTTTCAGGCACAACAGCTTCAAAGGAAATCCTCGGTAATTTTGCGCCAACACCGCTATTATATGAATAAATTTCTCTTAAATCCATACACTGATTATAACACAGAAAGCAAAGTTGACTTCAACGAATATATTATAAAATTATCGTTGAAATTAATTTTCACAAGCTTTACATTTTTAAATTACTTTCGCCGCTCAATCGAGCTTTCAAGCGAGCTTCTGCTCTTGCAATTGCAGCCTCTGCACGTTTTGCATCCATTCTTGCTTCAGCATTTCGAAGGTTTTTACGCGCACGTTCTAAAGCTTCACGAGCACGTGCTTCATCTATTTCCTCTCCCGGTTCTGCAAGTGTTGTTAATATTAGACACTCCTCATCCTTGAACTGTAAAATACCGCCCATCGTTGTAAATTTTTTAATTTCATCTCCGATATAAGCACGGGTTACTCCGATATCAAGTGCTGTCATCACAGGGATGTGACCTTTTAACAAACCGAACTCTCCGTCAATACCTTTTGTATAAACAGAATCTACTTCATGTTCAAAAACAACTTTTTCTTGTGTAATAATTTTTAATTTCATAAATTATAAACCTTTATTCAGTATTAGAATAGGAATTTACATATCGCCCTATTCATCCTGCATACTTTTTGCTTTTTCTACGGCTTCTTCAATTGTTCCTACCATATAGAAAGCTTGTTCTGGAAGTTCATCATGTTTACCTTCGATAATTTCTTTAAATCCTCGAATTGTGTCTTCAATTTTAACGTATTTACCTTTGATGCCTGAGAATTGTTCAGCTACAAAGAACGGCTGCGATAAGAATTTCTGAATTTTTCTTGCGCGGTTAACTGTTTCTTTATCTTCTTCAGATAATTCATCCATACCCAAAATTGCAATAATATCCTGTAACTCTTTATATTTTTGAAGAATTTCAAGAACTTTTCTTGTTACATTATAATGTTCTTCACCAATAATATGAGGGTCTAACGCTCTTGAATTTGATTCAAGCGGATCTACAGCCGGATAAATACCCAAAGATGCAATATTTCTTGATAATACCGTAGATGCATCAAGGTGAGAGAACGTTGTAGCAGGTGCCGGATCAGTAAGGTCATCGGCAGGCACATAAATTGCTTGAACTGATGTAATTGAACCATCCTTAGTTGATGTAATTCTTTCCTGCAATTCACCCATTTCAGTTGCAAGTGTCGGCTGATAACCAACTGCAGAAGGTACACGCCCTAATAACGCTGATACTTCTGAACCTGCTTGAGTAAATCTGAAAATATTATCAATAAATAACAATACATCTTGTTTTGAATAGTCTCTAAAATATTCAGCAGCAGTCAATGCCGATAAACCAACCCTCATTCTGGCTCCAGGCGGTTCGTTCATCTGACCGTAAATCAAACCTACTTTATCTAAAACACCGCTTTCTTTGAACTCATTCCAAAGATCGTTTCCTTCACGTGTTCTTTCCCCAACACCGCCAAATACTGAAACTCCATTATGAGCCATAGCGATATTATGGATTAATTCCTGAATTAAAACAGTCTTACCAACACCTGCACCGCCAAACAAGCCAATCTTACCACCTTTTTGATACGGCTGTAAAAGGTCAATCGCCTTAATTCCTGTTTCAAGGATTTCAATATCAGTGTTTTGCTCTACAAGTTTTGGAGACTCTCTGTGAATAGGCAAATATGTATCGGTTTCAATTTTACCTTCATTATCAACAGGCTCGCCAATTACGTTTAAAATTCTGCCCAAAATTGCCTTCCCTACAGGAATTTTAATCGGTTCATTTGTATTTACAACTTTCATACCGCGTCTTAAACCATCTGTTGAAGACATAGCAACTGTTCTGACCTTATTTGACCCAAGCATCTGTTGAACCTCTGCCACAACAGTGGTACCGTCATCTTGTAAAATATTCAGTGCTGTATAAATTTCAGGAAGATTACCCGGCTGAAACTCAACATCAATTACCGGACCGATAACTTTAGTTATTACACCATTTGCAGCAGTTAATGTTTCCATATTGCCCCCTCTTTTATAAAAATGTCTGTTAATTTCTTCTTACCCAATCATTATACAACAAGAATATTTTTTATATAATACACTAAGGTTATAAAAATTAATAATTTCTAAAACTACTAGCAAAAAAGTTTTTTCTCATGTATTATATTGTGCATACTCAAAATTATGGAAAAGAACATGCAGCTAGTAATTGGAAAAGAATTAAATTCTAACGATAAAATCTACAAGCCGGATTTTAATTCCAAGTCAGGCAGAGAATTGTTAGCATTTTACCTTCAAACAAAGTTTAAACAGATATTTCTGTACGACAAAAAACAACAAAATCCTATAATAAACAACATCAACCCCGATTTTGTAAACAAATTTTCAAAACGTTTAATAAATAAACCTTCCAAACGTCTTTTAATAGGTGTTACAGGGGAGTCTGCATCAGGTAAATCAACAATATGCCACGAAATTAAAAACGTAATCGAACAGCTTTCCATGCCGGTAACAATTTTGAGTACAGACAATTATTTTAATGATATTTCTGCATTAATTAACAAATATGGAACTTTTGATAATCTTAGAGATAACGGATATGACGTAGATGCGCCGACAAGTTTCCAACTTGAAACTCTTCGTTCAGACCTTGAAGACCTTTCTGACGGACTTGATATTAAAGCGCCAATGTACCTTCCTAACGGAACAGGAATTTCTATGCCAAAAGCAATTGATGTTCCATCACAAAAAATTATTGTTGTTGAAGGTATAGCAACGATGTATGATGCAGTTAAAGATGTGTTTGACATAAAAATCTACGTGGAAACAGAAAACGAATTGAGAAAAAGCCGTTTTATGAACCGTGCAGTTGAAGAAAGAAACCAAAGTGAAGAAAACGCATTAAAACACTGGAGCTATATTGCAGATGCAGGCGAAAAATATGTTAAACCGTTCAGAAAAGAAGCAGACTTAGTAATCAACGGTAACTCTGATTTAAAATACTTTGCCCAAATGCTTGAATACATCCACGAAATTACCAACAACTTCCAAGGGGCGTAGGGGTAAATTTATTCTCCCGATTGTTTCCAAGTCATCTCAAATGTTCTGAAAAGCGAAAAGCTGCAACATATTCGCATTCAGGCTCTGAGTAATATAAGTTACTTAAACGGATATCCGTTTGGTATTTTCCATCCGTTTTCTCTGATTAAAGTTGCACAATACATTCCTGTACCGGTTTTTGAACAATCTTTTCTGATTTCTTCTTTTGTTTTATCTAAACCATAAGGAACTATAGAATCAGATTCCTCGATACGATATAAGAAAAATACATCTTTTCCAAATTGATTTGGACCTTGATAACTGTTTATATCAATAATTATTGTTTTATCATTATCAAATTCACTTTCGCCGCCATCATTGAGAAAGTTAAAAGTATAAACAATTCCATCCATAGCAAGTATAGGTGTTCGCCCTCTATGGTTAGCTGATGAATAAGCACCATAACTACCATTCATATTTTTCCAAGTCGAACTATTACGCGTTTTATATCCACAATCTGTTATCGGATTACAAAGCTGCATAATCTTCATATAAGGCCTGAAATAACGGTTAATAAATTCCTTGTGCTGAAGAGTTTTATCCCAATTTTCCATTTGACCATTTTCATCTTCAGAAAGTCTAATAACCTGATTTAAAGATGATACAGCTTTCTCAAGTTTAGTTTCCACAACATGCTTTTGATACGCTGTCATTAATCCCGGAATTGTAAGTGCTGCAACAACACCAATTATACCCAGAGTAATTAATACTTCGGCTAACGTGAAACCATTAATATAATTATGTTTTTGAGGCGATAGCTGAAACCCTTTAGAATCAACCTTTAAACAGTTACCCCCCCCCGTTTTTCTAATTTATAATTAACTTTCATGCTATTCCTCCTTAATTTATTATTGATTATCATAGTATATATATTATAAATTTGTCAATCTTAGTAAATTATTTGAATATTAACCTGTCTTGCACGAGCTTTATTATCAAAATCAACCAATACAATCTGCTGCCATTGACCAAGCTGTAAAACTCCATCAATTAATGGCACATGAGTAGAATTTCCGACAATTGATGCTCTAACATGTGCATAACCGTTTCCGTCATGCCACATTTCATCATGGTGATAATTTGAGTTCACCGGTGCAATTCTTTCTAAAGCTTCCGGTAAATCAACCAGCAGACCGGGCTCAAACTCAATATTTGTAATTGATACCGTACTGCCTTGAGCATATACAAATACAACTGCATTTTGTAGTTGATGGTTATAAACCACATTTCTAATCTGCGGGGTAATATCTATTATATCAGTATTCCCCTTGGTATGAACCGTAAAAACATCATTAATTATTGTCAAAACACTTACCCCTTAAACTTTTTATTAATTTTATAAAGAAAACCTGTCAATTGCAAGGTTATAACTTTATAATTATTAAGTTTCGTGTTAATTTTTCATCAAGCGGTAAGTCATACTCTATAATTTCTACAATTTCTGCTTTATATTTTTTCAAAATAGTTTTAGCTTCTTCGATTTCTTCAGGAGTTTTTCGTGATTTATACGCAACAAAATAACCGCCTTTTTTAAGTTTTGGCAAAGCGTATTCACATATATTTTTTAAAGAAGAAACCGCGCGGGATGTTACTATATCAAATTTCCCGTTAAGATTTTCAACTCTTGTACAAACTGCATTAAGATTTTTCAGTCCAAGGTTGTCACTGATTGCCTGAACAGCTCTAATCTTTTTAGCAATACTATCAACTGCTGTCACTTGGATTTCAGGATATGTAAGCGCTACAGGCAATGCCGGAAACCCTCCGCCTGTTCCAATGTCAAGAAGGGTTTTACCCTTACCGTATTTTTCAAAAAATGCACTTATTGAAATTGAATCAAAAACGTGTTTTTCCCACAAAAATTTCTCATCGTTTTTTGAAATCAAATTCACCTTAGAATTTTCTTCTAAAAACAGTTCCATATAGTGTTTATAAAAATCTTTATTTTCCATATTTTTCCTGAAATTTCACAAAATCTTCTTCTTTAACCCGTTTTTTAACATCTTCTATACGGGAAGTTATTTTAAACAAATTATCGCTTGTAAATGAATTTTTTGCAACCGTATATGCTCCGACAAAATACCTGTAAGCTTGTTCAAAATTTCTGCGCAGATAATAAAAATCACCGATTTCTAAAGAAGCTCCCGCAATATAAAACGGTTCTTTAAGCAATTTCGCATACTCTAGTGCTTTATTCATATATTCTAAGGATTTTTCATCATTGCCTGATGCGTAAATTTCAGCAAGATGAATGGCTGAATAATACAAGCCATTATAATTTTTCATAATGGTATCAACTTTAATACTTTCGTTATAATATTTTACCGCAAGTTTAGTCGAACCTGCTTCATCATAAAGCTCGGCAAGGTTAGATAATGCCATCGATAAATATGTATTATGCTTTGGATTTGAATCAATATCTATACATTTTTTATAGAACTCTGCAGCTGTGCGCGGGTCATCTTTTTCATCACTTGCAACAGCATACTTATAGTAAAGCTCAGAAACAACAGCTTTATCTGTTGTTAGTTCCACAAGCGGCAATGACTTTTTGTAGTATCCGTACTCAAGTTTTACATCATCACAAATTTTTGCAACTGCAAGATTAACTTTTATCAAAAGTTCTTTTGGCATATCTTGAGCTTTTTCAAGTTCTGATAATATGTATTTCGCGTTTTCGTGCTTATACATTGCATAATAAACATTTGCTATCTCAAGCTTAATTTCATAAAATTTATCTTTATTAGAGGTATTAAAATAAAAATCCTGCGCCTGAGTATAGTATTCTAATGCCTCATACCAGTCAGAAAGATTTTGATAAGCCTTTGCAAGTTTTGTATAAATTAACGGCAAGAATGTATAAAAATCATCATCGTCAGTTTTTCCTAACGCGCTTTGATAAAGCATTATAACACGTTTGTAATTATAATTCTGTTCTTCTTTTTTCGCAGCATTTATAATCTGAGCCAGATTCATCCCCAAACTGTCTTTTTCCAGCTTGGAATCCTGTGCGGTTGTAACAATAAAATCTTTAATAGAATCCGCAATATTATCTAATACAGCTTCATCTTCAATAATAAAGCTGATTTTATCAATTTTTTCTTCTTTTGAAATTTCTGTTTCTACCGGTTTTTCTTCTGTTTTTATCGGTTCAGAAAGAACAGACTTCTCAACAAGCATTGGCTGAACAACTTTTGAGTTTAGAACAGGCTTTTTCGGAATAAACATACTGTGATATTCAATTTCATTGCGCATAGTCTGACGTGAAAGCATCAAATCTCTTTCAAGCGGCTTTAGCGGTAGCTGCGTATTATACAAATCAATACAAGCACTATGAAGCTTTATCATAACGTTTTCAGGAATCTGATTTTCCAGAACTTCCCGGAATGTATCTTTCAAATACAAACACTCTCCATCTACTGACAGTATTGAATTCTGAACAAAAAACATCACTCTGCTTTCATCATATAAATGCAAAGACTTTAACAGGTTTACATGAATCGGAATCCTCATAACCGTCAGCAATCTAAATAAATGCGCACTTACAGGATCAACAAGCGACAGTGCTTCTCTTATAATAAATTCCGGGAATGACATATAACTTTTTGAATAAAGTTCCAAAAAGTTTACTAAAGAGTACTGCCTTAAATTAATGATATTAACAGAAAGTTGCAAATAATTGTAATATCCTTTTGAAAGCTTATACAATTCATTTGACAAAACTCCAATTTGTTTAATTCCGTTATCCTTCAAAAATTTTTCAAAAATCTTTTGCGAAAAAGCTAAAAGCGTAACCTTATCGTAATCAACATCAGAAAAATCATCCGTTGAAAAGGTTTTAGAAATCAAAACAACTTTAACATTTCGGAATTTTATAAGATGTTTTACAAAATTCAAAACTTCTGTTTTATTTTCTTTTACAATAGCGTCAAATGAATCTAAAACAATCAAAACCGGCTGATTTATTGTATTAAAATAAGAATTAATTTTCTGCGTAAAGTTTTCCACCTTAATTTTTGGCGGAGTAATTTTTCCAAGCAGAGTGTAATTTCTAAAAGTTTCAAAAAAACTCAACAGCATATCATCAAGAATTGTAGTTTCCAAACAGGTATAATGAACCAAAATTGAATCAGGATTCAAAAACCCTGTTATAAAATTAACAATCTGGGATTTCCCGCTGCCTTTAAATCCGCAAACCTGCAGTAAACGTTTATCGCCAACTAAAAAATCACAAATTTGCCCAATCTGCTTTTCGTTATTTTCAATCAAACACATATTTGCAGGAATATCTTTTGGCAAATCTTTTATATTTATAGGTTTATCGATAAAATTTTTCATACTTTTATTTAATTAACCCGGTTTCTTCCGTTTTCTTTTGCGTTATATAATCTTTTATCTGCGGATTCAATAATTGTTGCAGGAGTTTCGCCGTCTGCGCCGAAAGTCGAAACTCCAAGACTTATTGTAACATTGCTTTCTCTGCCATTACTTAATTTACATTTTTTCTCTGCAACAAGCGAACAAAGTTTATTTGCAATTGAAACGGCTTCCTCATATTTTGTATTCGGCAGGATAATACTCATTTCTTCTCCGCCGTATCTACATACTATATCGGTCGAACGAACATTTTTCTTTAATATAAAAGCAACCTGTCTTAACACAGCGTCTCCTGACTGGTGACCATATGTATCATTAAACTTTTTAAAATAGTCAATATCAACAATTATAAGAGATAACGGAACCTCATAACGTTTAGCGTGCGAAACCTGATTTTGCATTTGTTCCTGAAAATATCTGTGGTTATAAAGCTCAGTCAAGCCGTCAGTTGTAGCAAGTTTATACTGAGCATCAAAATCCCGGGATTTAATAAGATATTTAACAATCACGGCAATAATAAACGCAAACAATGAAAAAGCAAGCGGAGAAACAATTTCCACCCAACGATTATAAAGATTCATCATTTCATACGCTATCATTACATAAATCGTATAAACAGTCACAGACATACCAAAAGCTACAGGCATTGAAGGAATCCCACGAACAATAATAATAGTTAAAATTGCAAGTATCAAAGTGATTAAAACATTTACCACTATAGGACATTTTCTAATAAAACTTCCATCAATAATATTATTTACATAAGTTGCCTGAACCTCAACACCGGGATAAACCTTATCAACCGGAACAGTTTTTATATCGAACAAACTTGCCGCAGTTGCACCGAAATATACAACTTTACCGTTAAAATCGTAATCCAGTTTATCCTGTCCTTCAATCGCTTTCAACAATTTATACATTGGAATATTATCAAAAGTTCCGGCAGGCCCGTACCAGTTAAGAATTACACTTGCATTATCATCCGGGTGAACATTATCCACTAACTTTTTATCAGTATATTTTTGCAAATAATCTTTTCCGACAAGAAACCCTAATTGTGGATAAATTTTATCTTGATATTTTAAATACAATGGCATACTTCTCAAAACACCATCATCAGAACGTGCAACATTAATCATTCCGATATTTTTTGTAGCGTTTAATATCCCGTCTAATATGACCCTGCAATTTGAATATTCCATTGGATGGCTATCCACATCAAACGGTAACATCACAAGCTTTTCCGGCAGCACTGGCGGGATTCTTAAATCTTTAGGCTGATTATCGAGATTCATTGCAGCATAAACATTATCATATTTTTTAAACACATCAACAAGCTTTGAATCTGCATCTGCACTACTTTTCATAGATTTCACAAACATCATGTCAAACGCAATACTTTTAGGCTTCTGTGCCTGAATATAATCAACAGATTTCGCATAAATATCACGACGCAAAGGCCACTCACCATATTTACCCAAAATATATTCATAACTTGCATCATCAATTGCAACAATTACGATGTCTCTGTTATGCTGACGTTTTTGAGAATTTGCAAGAATATTCTGCCGAATATCAAAAGTATGATTTTCCATAGAATTTATAAACGACACAAAGCTTCCGTTCTGCAGGCTGAAACCCAATAATATCGAAAGCACAGAAACCCACAAAATATATAAAAACTTTTTTATCATAAATCCAACCTTTTTTTATTCCCTGGCAGACCGATTCTTATACATCGACATTTACAGGCAATTGGTATCACTTACCCCTTCAGTATAGTTTAACAAAGACCCGTTGGCAAGAATATTTTTCACAACAAATTTATGTTCCAGAATTTTGTTGTTCAACTTCAGAATTTCTGTAGCATATGAAAGCTCATCAGGATAAGTCAAATAACGCAGTAAACATTGCTCGTGTAAATTCATCTCAGATAATTCCTATAACGGTGATAACTATTTTATTATTTCAAATATTAATAAAAATTAAATCAACCTTTTAAAGAGTTTCACAAAATTTTTCTAATACGAATATATGAATAAACTTTATAGTCAAAGCGGGATAATTTTTGTTATAATAGATTTGCTGACAGAAAGTTCCGAATTGTAAGGCGCAAATAGCTGCCATCTTTGGAAAACAATCTATGGAGTAGCGTATGACCTCCGAGCAGCTTTAGGATGGTAAAAAAAGGCGGCGAGCAAAATTGCCCGCCGCCTTTTTTATATAATTTCATTTTTATTTTGTTACAACATATGTTCCGTTTGAAAGCTGCTGTGCAACTTCAATTGCCTTTTTCAGTTGAACATCATCTTTATTTTTTACATTTTCTTCTGTTAATTCAACAAGAACATCCGGTGTTATACCTTTTTTATGAATATCTGTTCCGCTTGGTGTTAAATACTTTTGAATTGTAATATTTATCCCTGCGCCATTTGGAAGTCTGTTAATTTCTTGTACCAATCCTTTACCGAAAGACTGTGTACCAACAATTATACCTCTTTTGTTATCTTTTATTGCGCCTGAGAAAATTTCACTAGCAGAAGCTGAGCCTTTATCAACCAGAACAACAACAGGTTTTGTTGTCAAAACTCCGCGGGATGCTTTTGTTGTATCTTTATAACCGTCACGATCAACAGTACTTACAATTGAACCGCCGTTTAAGAACATATCGGATATATAAATCGCATTTGTCAAAAGCCCGCCCGGATTTGAACGCAAATCAATAATTATCGCTTTCTTATCAGGATTATTGGTAAGTATGTCCGAAACCTCTTTTGAAGCGTTTCTGCTGATAAAAGAACTTAATCTGATATATTCAATATCTTTAGGCATTTTAATATTTTCAGGCACTTTTTGAGAAACTGATTTTATTTCAATTTCCTTACGTGTAATAGTATAAGATTTTGGTTCTGAATCTTTACGTTTTACAACAAGCGTAACACTTGTTCCTTCTTCTCCGCGTATTTGGTCTGCGGCTTTATCAACAGTGATACCTTTTGTGCTTTTTCCGTCAATTGAAAGAATCTCATCACCTGCAAGCAAACCTGCTTTTTCTGCCGGAGTATCTTCAATTGGCGCAATAACCATTAATTTACCGTCCTGAACACCAATTTGAATACCAATCCCTTTTAACGAACCTTTGATAGAACTGGTTTCCTCTGAAAATTCTTTCGGATCAAGAAACTTTGTATATGGATCATTCAAACTTGCAACCATTGTTTCGATTGCAACATAAGCATCTTCGTTTGTTTTAATTACATTATCATATTTGTGACGCCATTTTGACCAATCCTGTTCATTATTAGTTTGGTCAACATATTTGGAATTAATTAAGCGCCAAACATTATCATACAATTCGATAGGAGTCGATGCGTGTACATTTGAGCGTATAACCCATCCAAATAGGAATAGGAACACTCCCATAAATATAATACTTTTTTTCATTAGTTTTCTCATTCTTATCTACACCTCCAATAATCCCTTCCCTTACATTAGACGCAAAACCTTTTAAAAAGTTTCCATCCATTGAAAAGATTATTATATAGTGTTCATATTACCACATATAAAAAAAAATGTGAAATTTTAAATCCCACATTTATTTCATTATTGTATATGTTATTTTTTATTAAACTGTAAAAGCTTTAACCCTAATGCTTTCGATTTAGCCTTAACATCCGGTAATTCATAACACTTAATACATCTTGCTTCATAAGTTTCGTCTCCTCCAATCATAATTAAAGGTGAATTTTTATCTGCAGGATGTCCATCTATTAAGCGCTGGGTTCTTGTTGCATGCTCACATCCGCACTTCATACAAACTGCATGCAATTTATCAACTTTTGTTGCAATACACATCAACTCGGGCATTGAGCCAAACGGTTCAGCTTTAAAATCAAGTTCCAAACCTGTACCAATAACCTTTTTACCTTCGTTCATAAGCTGTGTTATAACTTTTGTAATATTAGAATCAAAAAACTGTAATTCATCAATAGCAACAACTTCAGCATCTTTTACAAAGCTCAGAATTTGTACTGAATGCTTAACTTTCACAGCATCAAGCCATAAACCGTTTCTTGATTCAATATAATCACCTTTTGCTCTTGTATCAACATCAGGTGATATAACTTTAACTTTTTTCTTTGCAATAATACAGCGTCTGATTCTTCTCAAGAGTTCTTCGGTTTTTCCGCAGCTCATCGGACCTGTAATCAATTCAAAACTATATCCGCTCATTTTCCCTATTCCCAAAATACATGCTTTAACATAATTAATTATAATATTTCCAAAGAAATTTTAAAAGTAAATTTTAATTAACATTAATTAATAGATTCATCGTTCTGCTCAGAATGATTTTAATTTACCCCTTTCAACTCTTGAAGTAATTGTTATCCCCTAGTGAATATTGTAAGCGGACCTTTTATCAAGAATTTTTTCTTTAAGTTTCCTAAAGCCTGAGCCATAAAAATATCTTAACTGTTCAGGGAAGTGTTCATAAATGTCAAGTAAATACATATCATGCACAACAAATTCTTTTAACAAAAATGCGACATCATCGTTTTTTGTCCACACAACTTTAGATTCAACATGCCCGAAAACTGATTCAAGGTTATCAGACAATAGATAAATAAGTCTTCCGCCGTGTGCATTTTCAATTTCCTTGCCACCTTCGTGGGGATAAACTAAACCGAAGATAGTTTTCAAATTATTATATCCTACGATTTTAATATCAACTCCGCGGTCATATGCATCTGTCAAGACATCTTCAAGATTTTTAAAATCCTCTTGCCAGATTTCAAGATATAGTGAATATTTGGTATTTTTAATAACTTCTTTTAACTTATCCAAAATATTTTCTGTACCAAAGACATTATGAATAGGTTCATTGTAGTCCTCTTTTACGGCAGGGAGCTTCTTTTCCAGATAATCTATAGTAGAATTTATCCTGCGTTTGAACCTTTGTGTAAGTTCTTTCGGGGCAATAGGTGTAAACTTTTGAGGTTTTTCATTTGTTGAAAACACAATACTTTCGGATTCTAATGACTTTAATGCATCATAAGCCCTTGATTGCGGAATATCCGCAATTTGAGAGATTTCATACCCTGTTGCGGGATATTTTTTCAAAAGCGCAAGATAGACCTTTGCTTCATATGAATTAAACCCAAGTTCTTTTAATTTTTCAATAACATCACTCATACAAAAGATTTTAGCAAATTTTATCAATAGTTGCAATAAGAAACAGACGGACTAGTTATAGTCCGTCTGTTCTGTTTTCATTTGTTATTTAATTTTTAAAATTTAACTAAATGAAGGTCTTACTGTTACACCGATAGATCTCAGGTATGCATTCAATTCGTATGTCGTTCTGCATTTATCCATTTCTTTTTGTTCTGCTTCTGATAAATCTCTGCCTGCATTTTTACATGCATTTTTTGCATTTTCAATATCATCAGCTATAGTAGTACCAAATCTAGGTGTTTGGTTAAGTGAAATTGTTACCGGTTTATGTGGAGCTCCACCGTTACCCATTATTGGCCCGCCCTGTTTTTCTGCAGGTGCAGCCGGTTTGTTGTATTGTGGTAATTGACCAGCTTTTGGTACATCTGTTGCCGGATGGGTCTTATAGTGTCTGTCAACCCATGAACCATCCTTACGCATAGTTCTTACATCCGGTAGTGCTACGAATTTACCATTATCGCCTTTTCTGTAGTGCATTTTATGTGCATCATCATAGTATATACCTGCACGATCGGTTGAGCGTAATACTGCACCGTTAGCTAATTTCATTGTTTTTGCTGGGGTAGCATCCTTGGCTGGTGTAGCATCCTTAGCTGGTGTAGCATCCTTGGCTGGTGTAGCATCCTTGGCTGGTGTAGCATCCTTAGCTGGAGCTGCTTTCTTAGTTGGTGCTGCTTTCTTAGCTTTGGTTGCTTTTTTGACTGGTGCTGTACCTTTTGCATTACTATTGATATTAACACTTCGGTCTTTATAACCATTCATGCCTTCGTATTGCTCCAAACGATAATCATAAGTTTTATTGTCATCAGATTTTTGAAGTTCAAGTTGTTTTACTTCAACAGTATTTCTCTTAATGTTGTTGCCTTTATCGTCTTTAGCTTCTGTCATCAAATAGAACGGACCTTTTTTGCCTTCAAGACCTGTAAGTTTTGTACCGTCAGCTAATTGACCTTTTGCAACTTCTTCATCAGTTACTTTTCTATATGAGAATGTATTTTCGCGACCGTCTGTCTTATCTTTAATTTCGATAGTATCAGGTTGTTCATAATCACCGGTAACTTTTGTATCACCAATAATTATTTGTACATTCTTTTTGCCATTAGGGTTAGATTCAATACCCTTTTTGCCGTGTTTTTCCAACAATCCGTGGTCTCTATCCCAGCCTACAGTTTTTTCCGGTTTTGTTGGTTCCGGTGGAGTAGGTGGAGTAGGAGGTGTTGGAGGTGTTGGAGGTGTCGGAGGTGTCGGAGGTTCTTGTATATTATCTTCAATTTTACCGATGGTATCCTTTGTTGCTTCTAAATCAGATAGTGCACTTTGTAATTCTCTTAAGTTACATGCGCTTGTATCTTCACCGATTGAAGCCTTAATTACAGCGGCTTTAATGGCAGCATCACGTTTTGGATCACCTGTAATTTCCATATCTCTAATTTGTTTTAAGACAGGCTGAGCTTCATCTTTAGCTACACCAATGTTTTCAAGAACTTTTTCAGGATTAGCTCCTGCAAATACATCATCAGTTACGCCTTTAGTCAGTAAGAATGCTGTTGTACCTGCGAGTACCGGACCTACTAATTGTCCAATAACAGGAATTTTTGCACAAGCATCGGCAACTACGCTAACTGCAGCATCTCCGCCTTTTGCTTCATAAAATTTATAGAATTCTTCGCCGTTAGATGCAATCCAGCTAACTTCACCTTGAACTGTTTCACCTTTAGCTGATGCTGATGCTTCTGCAGTTTTGTGGCTGTGAGTTTTACCAAATATTGCACCGATAGCATTACCTGCAAGCGCTGAACCTGCTGCAATACCTGCGGCTTTAAATTTAGCCGGTAACTGGCTTTCTGTTCCAAAACCGAATTCTTTTACTAAGTGCTTAACTTGTCCTTTTTTCAAGCCTAAATCTCTTGACATAACATCAACTTCATCAAGGTTAAAGTTTTGATCGCCGCCTGATTTATCTACTAAAATGTTCTGTACATTTCTAGTGTTAATTTTGTTGACCTGCGGATTTCCATCATCGTCTTTCTCAAAGATTCCAACATAATCATCATATTTTGCATGAGCTTCTTTAATTGCAGCATCATCTCCTGATTCTTCAGCCTTTTTAATTTCATCAACACCTCTATAATATAAGGTTGTCAATGCTCTTAAATCATTTTCATTAACAACTGCTGCTTTTTGACCAGGGTGTTCTTTTTCCCAGGCTTTTGCATCATCTTTATCTAAAAATGCTTCAACAACATCTTGAGTTTTTTCATATTGTTCTACGTTTTGACGAGCTGCTTTTTCGTATTTCTTAGCAAATTTGCTACTGTTACCTGTTCTATCTGCTTCAATATCAACCATTTCTTTTTGTAACTGAGCTACTTCTGCAGACTTAGCCTGAATTTTTTCATTAAGTTCTCTTTGAGCTGTATTGAAAGCTTTAGGATCATTCTTGTCAAATTTTACTTTACCAAGTTGTTTATATAAATCTTTCAATTCATTTTTAGATTTTTTGAGTTGTTTTTTCTTTGCTTTATATGCATCATCATCAAGAGCTTCTTTACCAAATTTTTCTTTTACATTTTGATGAGCTTGTTCTTTACCAACTTCTTTTTTATTGTATTGTTTTAAATCATCAATCTTATCTTGATTGGCAATTTTGTTATTTTGAGTAAATCCCATTTCTTCAGAAATGTTCAATTCACCGCCAGTCGTTTCAACTTTGCCTTCGTTTTTCAAGAGTTCACCAATTTTGGCTGCATACTCCTTAATTTTTTTCAAATCTTCCGGATTTTTTCTATCAAGCTTTTGAATAGCTGTTTGGTAATCCGCAATGGTTCTTAGTTCCACTCCACTCATTTTCATTTGTCCTTTCTTTTCTTATAGAAAACTTGTATTAACTTTCACTATGTTTTAATAAACGTTTTTTGTAATTGAAAATTTACAAAATTTATTTACTTTGTATATACTTTGTATCTACTTTTAATATATAACTGGCATTCAGCTAATTAAGAAATGTTAAGATACCTTGATTTTTCACTTATCCGGGCTTACCTCTTGCCGTTTTAAAAAACATTTTTTGATGTCCTTTCTACACAAAACATGCACAATCATTCTTTCACTGTTCATCATGTCGGCATTCGCTATTATAATCTTTAAGAACTTTTGAAGTAAACAAGCAATAAAGCGCCAAAACTATTATAATAAAAGAGTTTTGGTGCTTTACAAAAGTTCACATTATATATGTTTTACACCTTCTGTTATTGTCAATATATTATTTCTAACCCAATAATCCTTTTCCGCTTCGAAATTTTCTACTAGCGAAAAATAGGTTGACCCTGACCCTGTCATTATAGCAGAAGGATACTTTTCTTTAATATATCGAAGAGGTTCATAATCATCAATTACTGCCCATTCCAAATCATTTACAAAATCAGAGCGCTTTTCATCAGAGATTTCGTGTTTTTCAGAAAACTTCGTATATGCTTCTTTTGCTGAAATCCCAAGATTTATAGGTTTTATAAGACTTACATTACACTCATTATAAGGACTTTGGCTAATTTTTTCTCCTCTTCCGGTACACATTAAACAGCCGCCCTTTAAACAAACATTTAAATCCGAGCCAAGCCGCGATGCCATCTCGTGAAGCTCTGTATCACTTAAATTATCGTTATATAACTTATTCAAACCATATAACGTACCTGCCGCATCAGTACTTCCGCCCGCAAGCCCTGCTGATATCGGAATATTTTTTTCAATATATATTTCTACTTTTTGAGGTGTTTTAACATTTTCTTCCAAAAACATTTTTGCAGCTTTGTAAACCAAATTTCTTTCATCATAAGGAATTTCATCACTGTTTCCGCTTAAAGAAATAATAGTCCTATCAGATTCTATCACTGAAATAGACAAATAATCATACAAACTTATAGTCTGCATAACACTTTCGATATTGTGAAACCCGTCATCGCGTTTTCCGGTAACTTTGAGACTCAAATTAATTTTTGCAGGACATTGAACTTTAATACTTTTCATTACTTGCCAAGCAATCCTTCTGAAAGCTTACCAAACATTTCTATTGACAGCTTTTCGCCTCTTGTATTTTCATCAATACCAAGATTTGCAAGAGTTGATGTAACATTCTCTTTTAGGAATCCGCCATTTAAAAGGCAATTTTTAATATTTTTTCTGCGCTGTGCAAAACCGGCTTTGATTGTCTTTCTAAAATGAGAATAATCAGACAGTTGAAGCTTAGGTTCTTTTCTTACATCAAGTTTTACAAGTGCTGAATTTACTTTTGGTGCAGGATAAAATGATTTTCTGCCGACAAGCCGTAAAATTTTCACATCAGCCCAGAACTGAGATAATATTGTCAAAAGTCCATACTGTTTTGATGGTGAGTTTTCATTTGCAACCATTCTTCTTGCAACTTCCTCTTGAACCATAAGGATAATATCTTTAATCTTATTTCGGTTTTTATTATTTAAATCATCAATTTCACCAAGCAGATGAGCAATAATAGGACTTGTAATATAATACGGAATATTTGCAACAACTTTGAATTCACCATCACAAAGAGTTGATAAATCTGTTTTTAAAACATCATTGTGAATAATTTCCAAGTTAGGCGCATCAAGTTTTTTTAATTCGCGAATTGCTTCTTCATCAAGTTCTATTGCAATAACTTTTTTGGCATATTTCACAAGCTGTTCGGTTACAAACCCAACCCCCGGACCGATTTCCACAATCGTATCATCAGGCGAAATTTGCGCAAATTCAATAATATCCTGAATAACCTCCCCATTAACAAGGAAATTTTGTCCAAGACGCTTCTTAGTTCTAAAAAATTTTGCCCGTTCAAAATAATTCATCATACTAACATATTAACACAAATATAACCCTCTCCCCATGAGAGGGAAAATAATCTCATCCCAATGGGTAAATGTTTACAAAATATTATTTGATATTTTAGATAATGTTATAATAATAATTACAAAAAGGGGTAGGCATGTATAAATTAGAGAACAAAGTTTCAAAGGAAGATATACTAAAGCTTTATACAAAAGGTTTTAAAACACCATCAGAATACAAAATCGGTATGGAATACGAAAGACTCCCGATTTCATCCAGTTCTTTTAAAACTGTGGATTATTGGAGCGATTACGGAATAAAAAATTTCCTTGAAATCTTTGCAAAAGAAGAAACCTGGGATTATATAACAGATAACAAAAACATTATCGGTTTAAAAAATAAGCATGACACAATAACACTGGAACCGGGATGCCAGGTTGAAATCAGTACAAAACCGGAACGTACAATTTTTGAACTTAAAGACAAAATAAATAAGCTTAATTCGGCAATAAAACCAATTACCGATAAGATGAATATTACTCTTTTAAATTACGGGGTTTCGCCATATACAACACACAAAGCAATAAATTTAATACCGAAAAAAAGATATAAAATTATGGCAAGATATCTGTGGGGAATTCTGTCTGACGTTATGATGAGAGAAACAGCAGGAATCCAATGCTGTATTGATTTCAGTTCAGAAGAAGATGCTATGCGTAAATTCAAACTTGCAAACAAATTGACTCCGTTTATGACCGCAATGTTTGCAAATTCACCAATCAGAGGCGGTGTAGATACCGGATATAAGTCATTCCGTGCGTTAAGCTGGCTTAATACCGATAATGACAGATGCGGTTTTTGCGGAAAAATCAGCGAAGAATTTTCTTTTGAAGAATACATTGACTGCATTTTAAAAACTCCGATGATTTTCATCCAGAGAGAAAATCTTCCGTTTGAAATCAATGGTGACATTACATTTGAAGAATTTCTGACCAACGGTTGGGAAGGTGCTCAGGCTACTCTTGCAGATTACGAACTTCAGGCAAATTTATATTTTCCGGAAGTCAGAATGAGAAATTTCATAGAAATAAGAAACCATGACTGTGTTGGTGGGGATTTAAAATATGCTATTTTAGCAATTTATAAAGGAATTTTATACAATAATACTGCAATGGACGAATGTGAAGAGTTATTTAAACATCTTCAATACAAGGATTTTTCAGAACTAAGATTTAATGTTCCAAAACAAACTCTTCAAGCTTCTGTAAAAAAAGCTAAAGTTTTGGATTACGCCAAAGAAATCCTTACAATTGCCGAAAAATCTCTCAAAACAAGTCAAACAGGAGAAGAAATATTCTTAGATTCTATTAAAGAATATACTTTAAAAGGTCTGACTCCTGCTGATATTCTAATCAAAAACTGGAACGGTTCATGGAATAAAAACATGAAAAAACTTATAAAATACCTTTCTGAATTTGATTAATTTTGAAAAAAGTGTATAATAATCAAATACGAAAAGAGGTCTTTTTTATGAAAAAATTTTTATTATCTGCAGGGTTAGTAATTGCTGTTACTGGAATTTGTATTGCTTCAGAAGGAATATTTTATTCTGAGACATATATAAACAAATTTGCAGAATGCTTACCCCACACAGAAAGTTACGATACTGATATACCAACACAGGATGAAAATACACCAATTATTCATCTAAAATCTACAGAAACCATTATTGGTATGCAAGCCGGAAAATGTGCAACAAAATCACAGGTTTACAGTGAAGACTTAAAACAAGACATTATAACAGTAAATTGCACATTTACAAATGACCAAAGAGTATCTCTTGCTGAAAAGATGAAAAAAGCTAAAACAGATCCTCAAGCAGCACAAGAATTTCAAAACATAGTAGCTGATTATGTTCAAAACAGACCTGAAATCTGCACTATGAACAATCTTCTTGCTAATTAAAATGCGTCAAATGCCTGATCAATAGGGTTTTTGAATTTTGTAATATTGCCTTGGAATAACAATTTAACTGTTCCAACAGGACCATTTCTGTGTTTTGCAATAATAACTTCAGATAAACCTTTAGAAGAAGCTTTCACGTTTTCTTCCTCTTCAGATTCACCTTTGTTATAGTAATCTTCACGATAAATAAACATTACAATATCCGCGTCCTGCTCAATTGAACCGGATTCACGAAGGTCAGAAAGCATCGGACGTTTATCATTACGTGATTCTACAGCACGGGAAAGCTGAGACAATGTAATAATAGGTACATCAAGTTCTTTTGCAAGGATTTTCAAACCTCTTGATATAGCAGAAATCTGCTGTAAACGGTCATCTTTTCCACCGCCTTCCATAAGCTGCAAGTAGTCGATTACAATAAGTCCAAGGTCTTTTTGCTGTGTTTTCAACCTGCGACATTTTGTACGAATATCAGTCAACGTACAGCCTGAAGTATCATCAATATAAATAGGCGCCTGTGAAAAATCATTCATTGCATCTGTAAGTTTTTCCCAATCCTGCTGAAGCATATTACCGGTTTTAAGACGCTGTGCATCAACTTCAGCATATGAGCACAACATACGCTGAACTAACTGGGAAGCTGACATTTCAAGAGAGAATATACAAACAGGAACTTTCTCTTTTATCGCAACATTTTGAGCTATGTTTAATGCAAAAGCGGTTTTACCCATCGCAGGACGTGCCGCAAGAATAATCAAGTCAGAACGATGCAGACCGCTCATCATCGAATCAAGTTCTGTAAAATCTGTACGAAGTCCTGAAAGTTCATCTTTATGATTATAACGGTATTCAATACTGTCCCAGGTATCCAATACAAGGTCTTTAACGTGTTTAAGGTCAGCAGTAGCTTTACTTGAACCGATTTCAAAAATCAGTTTTTCAGCTTGTTCTACAGACCTGTCACTTGGCTCTAAATCGTAACCTTTACTGACAATTTCTGAACCTGCATTAATCAATGCTCTTTTAACAGCTTTTTCCTGAATAATTTTTGCATAATAGGCAATATTTGATGTTGTAATTGTGTTTTCAACAAGATCATTAATATATGCTCTGCCTCCAACAGATTCAAGCTTCCCGCTATAACTCAACACATCAGATACAGATACAATATCAATATTGTCATTATTATTGAATAATTGAAGCATAGACTCGTATATATATCTGTGTGCAGGTTTATAAAAGCTTTGAGCAGTAAGAGAATCCGAAACTTTAGCTAATGTTTCAGGATTAACTAAAATCGCACCCAATACGGCTTCTTCTGCTTCTATATTTTGAGGGATTAAACTTTCATCTACTTTTTTTCTTGAATCTTTTGATATTGCAGGCATATTCTTCTCCTTGTTAATATGGTATTACACAAATAAAATGAAAAAAAGTAAAAGTTACAAAATTTAATTTTTATTATTTATTTTGGAAATCAGCATATCAATATAACTTACACTTTGATGATTACCGCGTTTTTCAAAAATTTCTCTAGCATTTATAAGTTTATTATAAGCATCTTGAGGGTGTTTCTTACGTGTCAATTTACCGATTTCTGTTTGTACATAAGCAAGCATATTTTCATAATCGCTGCGCGAAGCTGCATTTCTTACTACCGTTTGAAAAGATGCAATCGCAGATTCATAATGATTAGTCAGCTCTTTTAAACACTTTTCCTGCTTATACAAAACCTGAATATAATCATACAACTTATCATAATCACCCTGATAGACTTTGCGCAAATTATTCAATCTTGCCATCATATGAACATAATCACCATTCTTTTTAGCTATTTCATAACCTTTTTTGGCAAAACCTTCAAGCTGATCAGGTAAAAATTCTGTTATTTTACAAAGAGCACTCATAATAATACTTGCAAAATCATGATTTTCTGTTTCAAGTAGTTTTTGAGCTAATACATCCGCTTCAGAACAAAATAAATCCTGTTGTTTATCTTTAAGATAAACTCTTTGAAGCTTACCAAACTCATCAGCAAAAACTCTTGGACTAATCTGTTTTTGATTATTCAAAACGAATACAGAAAATCTTTGTAATCCGGATACTGAACTAAATTGAGTAATTAATTTTTGAGGAATTGGAGTCATTTTTACCGCTTTCTGAGATAAAAAACGGCAGTAAAAAATAAAATTGCTAAAATTTTAAAAAACATTAAGATTTTTCAAATTCTTCCAAAAATTTAGCTGGAGTAGTGCCAAATGCGCGAGAAATATTTTCCAAAATATTAACCTTTATCCCCTGTTTAAGATTTTCAATACGACACTGGATTGCCGGATCAATTTCAGCAAGATTTGCAAACTTGTTCAAAGACAGCCCGGCTTGTTCTCTTTTTAATTTTATAAATTTCCCTAATTCTGAATATTGCATTTATTGCAATTATGCAATACAATAAAAATAAAGTCATTGAGATTTCTCAATAGAAAGGAAGATATGAAATTAAAAGCATTTACATTAGCTGAAACCCTAATTACTATTGGAATAATCGGTATTGTGGCTGCAATAAGTATTCCCGGATTAATTCAAAATTATAAATTACACGTTTTAAGAACCTCATTTCTTAAATCTGTTTCAATTATCCAAAACGCGATTTCTCTATCTATGGAAGAATATGGAATTGATTCATTAGAAGGAATGTCAAAAGAAGATTTCAATACATATTTTTTACCCATACTATTATCACATCTAAAAGTTTCGCATACATACACAAGCCCTAACAATAAAAATAGCACACGCTATAAAAAAATGAATTTTTCAAACACAACACTATTTAATACCTGCCTTAATAGTATAAACGAGAAAAGCTATGTTTTATTATCAGGAATGACAGTTTGCTTTATACAAAGCGGTAGTATAGGCAGTTATGGTAATCTTGGTTGGGTAGTAGATTTTGATGTAAACGGAGAGGGCAAACCTAACCGTGGCGGTTTTGATGTATGGGAACTGCAAATAAAACAAAATGCACAACCATATCATGCTAAAAAAGGAATGAATTATTGTTCATTAGAACCATCAAGTTATGAAGATGACTGGTACGATACGGGCGGCGGATATACACATCAGTCAAATGGACGCTACTGTGCTTACTATGCAATGAGTAATAAATGTCCTAATGGAAGTCACAAAGAATATTTTAAATGTTTACCAAAGTAAAAATGGCGGAGCCTTCGGCTCCGCCATTTTTACTTATTTAATAGCTTCAAGACAGTCGTCACAAATTCCGTCTTCATTCAACGAACGGTATTTCCAACATCTTGTACATTTTTCACCTTGAGCTTTAACAACCCATACGTTGTAGCCATCCTCTGTGTGTTCATTTAATACATCAGCAGGTTTAGAGTCTGTTAAAACTGCCTGAGAAACGATATAAATATCTGCCAAATCAGTTTCATTTGCTTTTAATACTGAGTTATCATCGGCTTTTATATAAACCGAAACTTCTAATGAACTTCCGACTTTTTTATCAGCTCTTAGCGGTTCAATTGCACGGGAAACGACTTCACGTGATTTAAGAATTTTAGAAAACTCCTCCTCTAGTTGTGGAGAATCCCACTTTTTATTTACCCCCGGCCAATCTGAAAGTAAAATACTGATTAAGCCGCCACGTTGACATTCTGGAATATTTTGCCAGATATCTTCTGCCTGATGAGGCATTACAGGAGCAAGCATTCTTACAAGCGCCATCAGGTTTTCATAAAGAACCGTTTGACAAGCGCGACGTGAAAATGATTTTTTACCTGCTGTATAAAGTCTGTCTTTTACGATATCAAGGTAGAATGAACTCAAGTCATTTGCCGCAAAATTTTGCAAGCATTGGAAATATTTGTAGAATTCGTAATTTTCAAAAGCTTCTGTTACTTCTGCAATAAGTTTATTTAACTTATGTAATGCGAACTTATCGATATTTTTAAGTTCGTCATATTCTACATAATCAACAGCAGGATCAAAATCAAACAGGTTACCGCTTAAAAATCTTGCAGTATTTCTTGTTTTTTTGAAGATTTCTGTCAACTGACCTACGATATTATTACCAATTTTTATATCGTTTCTGTAGTCAACTGATGCAGCCCAAAGTCTTAAGATATCAGCACCATAGTTTTTGATAATATCATCAGGTCTGATGTAATTACCTAAAGATTTAGACATTTTTCTGCCATCTTCACCAAATACAAACCCGTGAGTTAAAACTTCTTTATAAGGAGCTTTGCCCTGAGTTGCAATTGATGTTAATAATGAAGATTGGAACCATCCTCTGTGTTGATCTGAACCTTCAAGATACATATCAACAGGTGTATGACCTAATTCATCAGCGCGTTTTTCAACTACAGCACGCCAAGACACACCGGAATCAAACCAAACATCCATAATATCTTTTTCTTTTCTAAAGTGGTTTTTACCGCATTTAGGACATACAAAACCTTGCGGTAACAATTCTTCTGCTGAATATTTAACCCACGCATCAGAACTTTCTTTATCAAAGATTTTAGCAACATTTTCAATTGTTTCATCTGTACAAACTACTTCGCCGCAATCTTCGCAATAGAAAATCGGGATAGGAACACCCCACGCACGCTGACGTGAAATACACCAATCTGTACGGCTTTCAACCATATTACCGATTCTGTTTTCGCCGCTTGCAGGAATCCATTTTACATTATGAATTGCATCAAGTGTTTCTTTTCTGAATTTATCAACCTTAACAAACCATTGCGGTGTAGCACGGTAAATTACAGGTTTTTTACATCTCCAACAGTGAGGGTAACTGTGCTGAATATCTTGTTGTTTTAACAATGCTCCGCAGTCTTCAAGCATTTCAATAACCATTGAATTGCCTTTGTAATAAGGTACACCAACTAGTTCAGGAATTCCGACAACATCTGTCCAAACACCTGCACCATCTAAAGGTGAGAATACTTCAATATTATATCTGCATCCAACTTCGTAATCTTCCAGACCGTGACCCGGTGCTGTATGTACAGAACCTGTACCAGCGTCAAGAGTTACGTGTTCACCTAAAATTATCGGAGATTTTCTATCTACTAACGGATGTTTTGTATTTAAAAGTTCTAAATCCTGACCACTGCAAGTTCCCCAAATTTTAATATCAGCTTCATCCCACTCAACATCTTTCAAGAATGAACCCAAAAGATCAGTTGCGGCAACATAAACATCACCTTTATAGCTAAAGAAACTATATTCAAATCTCGGGTGCATAGAAATTGCCATGTTAGAAGGAATTGTCCAAGGAGTAGTTGTCCAGATAATTGCATATACATTGTTATTCGGCAAATCTACTAACTGCCCGATTTTATTAACCCCTTCGTCATCGAACTTAAATCTTACATAAATTGAGGTTGAAGTATGATCAGCGTATTCAACTTCAGCTTCTGCCAAAGCGGTTTCGCAAGATGCACACCAGTAAACCGGTTTCAAACCTTTTTCAATATAGCCTTTTTTGTACATTTCACCAAAAACACGAACCTGTTCAGCTTCGTATTCTGGGTTAATTGTCAAATACGGATTTTCCCAGTTACCTAAAACACCTAAGCGTTTGAATTCAGACTCCTGACCTTTAAGGTTTTTGTGAGCAAATTCTCTACACTTTGCACGCAATTCAACTTCTGTAATCGCATGGCGTCCGCCTTTAATATTTTTAACTACAGCGTTTTCAATCGGAAGACCGTGTCCGTCATAACCCGGTACATATGGCGCATAAAAACCTTGTTGAGATTTATATTTAATCAAAATATCTTTTAAAATTTTATTAAGAGCCGTTCCCACGTGAATTTTTTCTGAGCTCAAATACGGCGGACCGTCATGTAAAACAAACGAATTTGCTTTATCTCTTTGAGAAGTCATTTTTTCATAAATGTTATTTTCTTCCCAGAATTTTTGTATTTCTAATTCTCTAACAGTAGCATTTGCTCTCATCGCTAAAGTTGTTTGAGGCAAATTAAGAGTATTTTTATACTCGGTTTTAGTACTTTCTGCCATATTTTATCCCTCTGTTTTGTTAGTTACTTTTTCACAAATCTTTTTCAAACCGCCGAAGTTCCAATCCGAACGTTCTGCTTCAGTTTCTTTAATAAATAATTTCATTTTTTCATAATCAAAGGCGTTTTCCCAGCGCGCGATAACTACGGTTGCAAGGCAGTTACCGATTAGGTTAACAGTTGTTCTTCCCATATCAAGAATCTGGTCGATACCAAGCAAAATTGCAACCCCGATAATCGGAATATTAAAGCTTGATAAAGTTCCTGCAAGAACAACAAGAGAAACTCTCGGAACACCTGCAATACCTTTACTTGTAAGCATAAGTGCAAGCATCATCATCAATTGTTGATTAAGACTTAAATCAATTCCGCAAATTTGAGATGAGAAGATTACAGCCATTGCAAGGTATAATGTACTTCCGTCAAGGTTGAATGTATAGCCTGTCGGCATTACAAAACTTACAATATTTTGCGGCACACCGAACCTTTCCATAATCTCAATTGCTTTAGGGAAAGCAGCCTCTGAACTTGCTGTTGAAAATGCTAAAATCGCCGGTTCTTGAATAGCTTTTAACAAACTTCTGAATGAAATTCTTGCATATTTGCAAGCCACAAAAAATACGATTAACACAAATACTGCAAGCGCCGTGTATAATGAAAAAATAATTTTTGCATAATTTTTAAGGATAGACAATCCGTTCATTCCGACAGTTGAAGCAATTGCACCAAAAATACCTAAAGGAGCAAAATACATAACATATTCGGTAAATTTAAACATTATCTGAGAAACAGAATTCAAAACATCCATAACCGGCTGAGCTTTCTTTCCGATAGCACAAATTGCAACTGCCATAAATATTGAAAACACAACAATTTGAAGCAAATTACCTTCAGACATTGCCTGAACAATACTTGTCGGGAAGATATTTACAATCATCTCTGATATTGAAGTGTGAGGAGTTGTTACAGCCATCAATCCTGCTTCTTTTAAAAGCTCCGGATTAGCAACCGTACCTGACACAAAGCCTTTACCCGGGTTAAAAATATTACCCATGGTTAACCCGATTATAAGTGCCAAAGTAGTAACTATTTCAAAATAAATAATAGTCTTAACACCGATTTTACCAAGTTTTTTGGTATCACCATGCCCTGCAATCCCTGTTACAAGGGTTGCAAACAATAAAGGTGCAATAATCATTTTTACCATACGAAGGAAAATCAATGCGAAAGCACGCATTTTTATCGCAACATGCGGGGCAAAATGACCAACTACCACACCTAATATAAGCGCTATAAATATCAGTAATGTAAGTCTTGAATGTTTCAATTCTAACCTCTTGACTTAGATTATATTACAAACATGGCTAACCTTGTAGCAGTTAGCCAAGTTTTGTAAAAAAAATTAAACATCCTTACTATCGTCATCTATTTTGTCATCTTTATGGCTGTCATTTTCCAGTTTATCAATCTCTTCCAACATTTTATCAAGTTTTTTAATAATTTCATCTCTCATTTTTTGTTTTCTTTTAACATGGTCATGAACCATTTCATTAAAAACTAAAAATATTAATAATACTAAATTTGCTTTACGCCAGAAATCATTTTCGTTTGTAAAAAATTTAAATTTTTCAAGTAACTTCAGTTCTTCTTGATATTCTTCATTACGCTGAACATTTTTCTTGTTCAATTGAACTTTTTTACCATCACGAATTTGATACAAATCACCAAAATAATCTCTGCCAAACACATATTTTTTATTCTTATCCTTTATAAGAATCTTAAATTCATCCTTATTGTCATTTGGGAAGACAGCGGCATAATTTACAAAATTGCGTTCCCCAAGTTTGACTCTTCCGCGAATTGTATCTTTATTGTTTTTGTCCAAAGTCATTTCCATAATAACTTTTTGTTTATCAAGGTCAAATTCTAAAGAATAAGCATTTTTACCAAGAGCTTTTACTTTTGGTTGTTCAATGTCAGTAAGTTGACTTAAATGATAAAAAGCAGAACTTACACCTTTATCTTTAATAAGTTTACCATAATCGTGAACAAATTCAGTTTTATCTAATTCTTCTTGAGTAGGTTCATACGGATAAAGATAATTTTGCACTGCCGGATCATTTTTAACTGCAAAAAATACTAATGCTGCGAGCATACTTTTTCTTGCCCATTCCGGCAAAGGTTTGTTTTCACGATTTTTTGAATCTGAAGCATTATCATTTGAAACTTCCGGTTTTATGTTATTATTTGCTCTAAATTTAATTTGGTTATAAGAGCTTATAGAATTAATTGATTGTACTTTCATATAGGCATGAAAACCAAACAAAATTTTTTTGCTACTTAATTTGCTTGAAATAATATTTTATCCTTTCTATAATTCTTATAAAATTAATTATTATTTAAAGAAAGGAGAATTTATATGTGGGAAAAAGACATTAACATCAATGACATTCGTGAAATCCGTACAAGAACAAATGTATATTTCGGAGTCGGGGCAATCCAAAAAATTCATGACATTGCGCACGATATTAAAGAAAAAGGAATAGACAAAGTTATTGTTATGTCAGGAAGAAATGCATACAAAGCAACAGGAGCATGGGATGTTGTTGAAAAAGCATTAAAAGATAATCAAATTGGTTATATTAATTATGATCAGGTAACCCCAAATCCGACAACAGTTCATGTTAATGAAGCTGCAAAATTAGCAAAAGATTTTGGAGCAAAAGCAGTTATCGCAATTGGCGGCGGTTCTCCTACAGATGCGGGGAAATCAGTTGCAATTCTACTTGAATATCCTGATAAAACTGCAGAAGATATTTATGATTTTACATTTGCACCGATTAAAGCCGCTCCGATAATTTCAATAAATTTAACACACGGAACTGGTACAGAAACCAACAGATTTGCAGTTGTAACAAACCTTGAAAAAGATTTTAAACCTGCAATTGCATATGATTGTATTTATCCGATGTATGCAATAGATGACCCGCAATTAATGACAAAATTATCACCAAAACAAACCAGATATGTTTCAATTGATGCAGTCAACCACGTTATAGAAGCAGCAACATCTGCTGTTGCTTCTCCTTATTCAATTGAACTTGCAAAACAGGTAATCGCACTTGTTGTAAAATATCTTCCAAAAGCACTTGCAAATCCTGATGATTTAGAAGCAAGATATTTCCTAGCTTACGCTGCAATGATGGGCGGAGTTTGTTTTGATAACGGACTTTTACATTATACTCACGCACTTGAGCACCCGCTAAGTGCCGTAAAACCTGACCTTGCACATGGGTTAGGCTTAGCCATCCTTTTACCTGCAGTTGTAAAAACAATCTACAAAGACAGACCGGCAACTTTAGCAGAAATACTGACTCCAATTGTTCCTGATTTAACAGGCGACCCGTCAGAAGCAGAAAAAGCCGCAGAAGGGGTTTATAATTGGTTAAAATCAGTTGATGTTCCTGAAAAACTTACAGATATCGGATTCAGCGAAAACGATGTTGAAAGATTAACTGATTTAGCTTTTACAACTCCATCCCTTGACAGTTTGATAAATATCGGACCAAGCGGAAACTCAAGAGAAGTTGTTAGTAAAATTTATAAAGATTCTTTATAAGAAAACAAAAATCGGCGGGTTTTTCAAACCCGCCGATTTTTGTTGTAAATACCTTAGTCCTCTAATGATTCGTGACCTGATTTATGTGATTTTAGTAAAACTCCGCGTTTTGAAGTTTGAATAAAATCAATCATTTTTTCAATATATTCGTTCATTGGGATTTCAGCTTTAATTTTTTCGATTGCTTGAGATGTATTATAATCTTCGGAAATCAACAATTTGAAAGCTTCATTTGTTGCAGTTCTAACTTCTAACGGCACACCGCGGCGTTTAAGAGCAATAACATTAATTCCGCGCGGAACAGGAGGTCTGCCTTCGCCTTTTGAATATGGCAAAATATCCTGACGTGAAGCTGAAAATCCGCTTACAATAGCCATATCACCGATTCTGATATTTTGATGGAATACACTCATTCCGCCAACAAAAGCACCAAAACCAACATGAACGTGACCGCCAAGAGTTACAAGGTTAGCTAATATTACCTGATCGTCAAGCACGCAGTTATGAGCAATGTGCGAGCCAACCATTAGCAAGCATTTGTTACCAATTCTTGTTGTAAAATCTCCGCAAGCTGCAGCTCTGTGGATTGTTACGTTTTCTTTGATTATTGTTTCATCACCGATAATAACTTTTGTATCCTCACCTTTATAACCTAAATCCTGAGGTTCTGAACCAATTGTCGCAAAAGGTGAAATAGTACAATTTTTACCAATTTCGGCGTGTTCAATATGAGCATTAGAAATTACTCTTGTTCCGCTTCCGATTTTTACACCTTCGCCAATTACAACATATGGTCCTATAATTGCATCTTCTGCAATCTGTGCTGACGGATGGATTATTGCTGTTTTATCTATCATTTTTACCCTCTTTCTTACTGTCCGTTATGTCAATTATATTACAAACCGCGGCAATATTAAAAACCTTTATATTATTTTAATATTTACAACAAGGGAAAAATATTATATTATCTAAAAAAAGAAGAGAGGTAAATTATGCATAAAACAATTTGGGACAAATACGCACAAGTCCTTGTTGACTATTCAACAGACGTACAAAAAGGTGATTTGGTAATGATTAGCGCGCAATCTTTTGAAGCTCGCGACTTAGTTAAAGCAATTTATAAAAGAGTTTTGGAAAAAGGAGCAAACCCTATTGTAAAAGTATCATTAGGCGACCTGTCTGAAGTTTTCTTAAAAAACGCGACTGATGAACAATTAGATTACATTGACCCGATTACAAAACTTGAATATGAAACAGTGGATAAATTTATATCACTTGGCGCACCGTTAAACACTAAAAATATGGCACGCGCAGATCTTTCTAAACTTGCTCGCAGAGGAAAAGCAACAAAACAATTATCAGAAAAGCTTATGAAACGTTCTGCAGAAGGAACAGCAAAATGGGTTATCGCAGATGTTCCGACAAACGCACTCGCACAAGAAGCTAAAATGTCACTGTATGAATATGCAGAATTTCTATTCAAATCCTGCTACCTTGATTTAGACGATCCCGTTGCAAAATTAAAAGAACTTGATAAAAAACAAACCGAATGGGCAAATTACTTAAATGGTGTAAAATTACTCAGAATTACAGGTGAAAAAACAGATATTACATTTAACGTAGAAGGCAGAAAATGGATTAGCTGTTCAGGCTTGAACAACTATCCGGACGGTGAAGTATTCACTTCCCCTGTTGAAGACGGCATTAATGGCGAAATTTACTTTGATTACCCGCAAAACTACCGCGGGAACTCAGCTAAAGGAGTTCATCTATGGATTGAAAACGGACTTGTTGTAAAAGCAGAAGCAGAACAAGGCGAAGAATTCCTAAATGCAATGATTAATATGGATGAAGGCTCCCACGGAATCGGTGAAATCGCAATCGGCACAAACGATGAAATTCAGGAAATCACCGGAAACATACTGTTTGATGAAAAAATCGGCGGAGCAATACATATGGCAGTCGGAGCATCATATCCTGAAACAGGCGGTAAAAATGTCTCAGGACTCCATTGGGACTTAATCAAAAACATGAAAAATAGCGGGAAAATATACGCTGACGGAATTCTTATTTACGAAAACGGTAAAATGATTATTTAACTATATCAATTTTTTACTAATTATTTTTGCCACTTTGAATAAATGTTAAATTCATTTATTTAAAGTGGCAAAAATTTATTTTACAGGTTTTATAACTCATTAAAGAAAAAAATAGGAGATAATATGTTAATTTCTAAAATACAAAGCAATTATTTTACAAATTACAATAATCAAATACAAGCGGCGAAAAACCGGGCCAATAATTTAACAAGCGGCGAAAAACCATCTAAATCGGATTTTTATAAAGTTCCTGCCGGCTATCATTACGGTGCAGATATTCATTTTGGAGAATTCTTTAATCCTAACAGAACTGTTCCTCATATTGACTATGAAGAATATATGGCAATGAGCGATATTGCCAAAAAAAGATTTAGAAAAAGATACAAAAACTTTTTCAAAGATAATCTAATCGACACTAATGAAATGATTGATCAAAAATATCTAAATATGCCACTTCAATCAGAAACTACAATGGATGAATTTCTAAAAACATCAAGAATTTATACTAAATATAAAGATAATCCTATAATTTGTCTGGGGCGTAGTCCAAAATGGTTCTTAAATACAGTTCTTTGGATGAAAGATGGTATTAATGATTATAAATTTGTTGCATTCTCTAAAAACTGGTATAGGTCAGACTATTTTACAGGTGAAATAGAAAGAGTCGACAATATGGCACCAACCTTAAAAGAAGAAAAAGCTTACCGTAAATACTTAAAACGAATAAAAGCAGATCCGCAAACTATTGTTAATCATATGAAGGAAACCGGCAAAAAAACTGTTATTACAGATTACATAGATACAGGTAAAGGTGTTACATCTTTCCTTGATGTAATGTCTCATTATGCCGAGGATTTAGGTATTCTTGAAGAATTTTGCAAATCAATACATATCGTTGGAATTGGCTCACTTTATAATATAGAACAAAGAACAAAAAAAGAAACTACATATTCACCAAAAGTTACAATGCCTGACAGAATACTTCCATTTGAAAAAAGCGGACTATGGAGTTACAACATAACTCAGGAATTTCATGACATGGAACATAATATGTTTAAAGAAATGCTTATTAATCAGAATACAAACGAATGCCGCTCAACTTATTATCCGCACGAAACCTGGACAATATACAAACCTGACAGATTCAAAACAGGCTTGATAACTGATATGAAAAAAGTAAAACAAATGCTAAAAGAACTAAGAGCAACTAATGCAAGAACAATGTCATCATTCACACCTGCAATGTTCGATTACAGAAATCTACTAAATTTTAGAATTCTTGATGCACTAAATGAACGTGGCTTATTAAAAGCAATACATAAATCAAAAATTTAAAAAATAAAAAAATATAATAAAAAAAGACCGCCCATTGGGCGGTCTTTTTGATAATTTGATATAAAGATTAACGTTTTGAGAATTGGAATCTCTTACGAGCTTTCTTTCTACCATATTTTTTACGTTCTTTAACACGTGGGTCACGAGTTAGTAAACCTTCAAGTTTAAGAACATTTTTGAATTCTTCGTTAGATTTTACAAGAGCTCTTGAAATACCGTGACGAATAGCGCCACATTGTGATACAACACCACCGCCTACTGCTTTAACTCTTACATCAAATCTGTCTTGAGTTTCAGTTAAAACAAGAGGTCTATATACTAACATTTCGATAGCAGGTCTGTTACCGATATAATCTGTTAATTTTTTACCGTTAACGAAAATTCTGCCGCTGCCTTTTACTAATTTTACAACTGCAATAGAGGTTTTTCTACGGCCTGTTGCTTTAATTTCATCTGCCATTATTTAGCCTCCTTTTCTAATACGATTGGTTTTTGTGCTGCGTGAGGATGTTCAGGACCAACATATACTTTCAATTTGTTGAACTGTTCTGCACCCAATGTATTGTGTTGTAACATACCGCGAACAGCATGTTCAATAACGATTCTAGGATCTTTTTCCATTAATTCTTTGAAACTTGCTGATTTCAAACCACCCGGATATCCTGTGTGGTGTAAATAAATCTTATCAGTTTCTTTTTTACCTGTAACTCTCACTTTATCAGCATTGATAACGATTACAAAATCGCCTGTATCAACGTGTGGAGTGTATTCAGGTTTGTTTTTACCTCTTAAAATGTTAGCAACTCTTACAGCTAAGCGACCTAAAATTTCGCCTTCTGCATCGATTACATACCATTTTCTTTCAACTTCTAGAGGTTTAGCTGAATATGTTTTCATTGCTTTTCTCCGTTTTATTATTCTAATACATTACTTTCATAAGTGTTAATCCATGTGGACTAACTGTCATTCCAGCCTTTCGGCGGTCTTTTGCATCCAGAACATCTTTCATATGTTCAGGCTGCAAGTTGTGTCCTTCTATAAAAAGAAGAGTTCCGACAATTGTTCTTACCATATTGTACAAAAATCTGTTTCCTACAATATCAATAATAACCTTGTCGCCGGCTTTTGAAACTTTCGCTTCGTATATTATGCAAATTTTGCTCGGGTTAAGCGTTCCGGAGCTTTTAAAACTGGAAAAATCGTGTTCTCCTAACAGATAATCCAAAGATTTTTGCATCCTGACTGCATCTGTCGGATATTTTACCCTCATCAAATCACCATCAAAAGCATTTTTACAGCGTCTGTTTATAAATTCAAACCTATAATGACGTTTTATTGCTGATTTTTGAGCGTGAAATGATTCATCCACTTCTCGTAAATCTGAAACTGATATATCATCTGGCAGAATTTCATTCATCTGATAGAGAAACTTTGAAGCAACAATTGTTTCATCTGTATCAAAATGAACAACCTGACCGAGTGAATTAACACCCTTATCAGTTCTTCCGGAAAAAATTGCACGTATTTGCCGGTTATTATTATATTTTGCGGGAGTATTGCTTTTGGCTTTACGCCCGCTTAATATCAAAGTTCGAAGTGCTTTTTCAAGTTCACCTTGTATTGTCGGAGCTTCTAATTCTTTACCGTTTTCAAATTGAATCTGGCTTCCGGAGTAGTTTTTTCCGATATACTGAACCGAAATTGCGTATCGCATCAGGAATTACACCAATTGAATAAGTGCCATTTCTGAAGCATCACCACGTCTTGGCGGTAAGTGGTAAATTCTTGTATATCCGCCTTTTTTCTCAGAATATTGTTTTCCGATAACTACGAACAATTTTCTAAGAACTGTTTGTGAAGCTAATTTTTTATCTGCTTGTTGAGTTTCAAATACTTCGCCTGAAGTTAGGTCGATGTATTTACCTGTTTCTTTATTGTAAATATATCTTGCAGCTTGGCGGATTGAGTGAAGGTCACCTTTTTTTGCAAGAGTGATAATCTTTTCAGCGTATGGTTTTAAAGCTTTTGCTCTAGCCATAGTTGTTGTGATTTCACCGTGTACAAAAAGTTCAGTAGCCAATGAACGCAACAAAGCCTTTCTTTGGTCTTGTGCTTTACCAAGCGTATGTTTTTTTGTTTGGTGTCTCATTTTTGTATCCTTTACTTATTAATTAATTGTATTGTCCATTAATTAACCGGAATTAACCGATTAAATCTTCTTCCACAGGGCTTGGAGCTAAGTCTAAACCGAAGTGGTGTAATCTTTCGATAACTTCATCTGATGATTTTTTACCGAAGTTTTTAATATTTAATAAATCATGTTCTGATTTTTTCAACAATTCTGACATTGAATTGATGCTTGCTCTTTTTAAGCAGTTATAAGCTCTTACAGAAAGTTCCAATTCTTCAATTGTCATTGTAGGAGCTTCTTCAACATCATCTACAGTTTCTTCAATTTGAATTGAAGGAGCTGCAACAGGCTGACCTGTAATTGAAGCAATTTGCATAAAGTGTTCAATTAATAAATTTGATGCTTGGCTTAAAGCATTTTGAACATCTACTGAACCATTTGACCAGATTTCAAGAGTTAATTTATCAAAGTCTAAAGCATCCCCTACACGAGCGCTTTCAACATTGTAGCTTACTCTTTTAATTGGCATAAATGTTGCATCAATAGGTAATACGTCAATTGAAGCATCTTTAGCATCTCTTGGAACATCATTTGGAACATATCCTTTTCCTGAATCAACGATTACATCAGCATGGAATGAACCGCCGTCAGCAACTGTACAAATTAACCAGTCAGGGTTAACAACTTTAACGCCTGCAGGCAATTGGATATCACTTGCTAAAACAGGACCAGGTTTATCAACGTCAATTCTTAAGTGTTGAGATTCTTTAGAATCAGTTTTAACAACTAAACCTTTAAGATTTAGCATAACGTCAATAACGTCTTCTAAAACACCCGGAATTGCTGTATATTCGTGAGTAATACCTTCGATTCTTGCACTTGTAACAGCTGTACCTTCAAGACTTGATAATAATACGCGTCTCAAAGAGTTACCGATAGTAGTACCGAATCCTCTTTCTAACGGTTCAATTACAAATTTACCGTATTGTGAACCGTCAGAGCTGGTTGCTGTATTAACACATTTAATTTTTAATTCCATTCTTTTATTCTCCTAGTTATAATCTACTTTGCTAGTTATATAAGCTAATGCTTAATTACCTACAATTCCTACTTAGAATAGTATTCGATTACAAGTTGTTCCTTGATTTCCGGATCTAATTCTTCTCTTTCAGGAATTCTGTCGAAAGTAATCTTCAATGCTTCTTTATCGATTGTCATCCAAGCTGGAGCACAAGCCATATCGATCATTCCGATTACATCGTTTAAGTACTTAGAGCTTTTTGATTTAACTGTAACTACATCACCCGCTTTAACTAAGTATGATGGAATATCAACTTTTTTACCGTTAACTAAAACGTGACCGTGGTTAACGATTTGTCTTGTTTGTTTACGAGTAATACCGAATCCTGCTCTGAATAAGATGTTATCAAGTCTTGATTCTAATAATTGTAAAAGAATTGTACCTGTAACGCCTTTTCTTCTAGCAGCTTCGTTATAGTATTTTACGAATTGTTTTTCACTTACTAAATATGTGAATCTGATTTTTTGTTTTTCTGCCAAATGAATAGCATATTCTGAAAGTTTTTTTCTAACAGCACCGTGTTGTCCTGATGCTGTTTGTCTCATAGAAGATGTTAATTTTCTATTTGACAAATCTTTAACTTTTTTATTTCTAAATAATTTATTAGTTGGTCCTGTATATCTTGACATTTTTTAATTTTCTCCTTTAACTTGTGCGGGGCATCTATGGTTTGCGTTTGGACTAATTCGCAAGCCCCCGCGATAACTACTTTTGTTGAATTTACCTTTGACTTATTCCGTAAATAATATTCTATCCGCAATGTCCATACTACGTTAGTGCTTGGGCATCGAGAAACGCATATTAAACACGTCTTTTCTTAGGTGGACGGCATCCGTTGTGAGGGATAGGAGTTACGTCTTTAATAAGAGTAATTTCTAAACCTGCAGCTTGGATTGCTCTGATTGCAGTTTCTCTACCTGAACCAGGTCCTTTGATATGAACTTCAACTTTTTTCATACCTTGATCGATTGATTTTTTAGCTACCATTTCAGCTGCTGATTGAGCTGCAAACGGAGTACCTTTTCTAGCTCCTTTGAAACCTGAAGCACCTGCTGTTGCCCAAGCAATAGCATTACCTTGAGTATCTGTAGAAGTTACAATTGTATTGTTGAAAGTTGACTGAATATGTACAACCCCTTGCAATACATTTTTCTTTTCTTTTCTTTTTGTTTTTTGTGGTCTTGCCATTTTTATTTCCTTTATTTTGTTACTTTATTTTATTTATCATTAAATCGCTTAAGATTTTTGCTTTATACAAAATCTATTATTTCTTTTTAGAAACTGGGCCAGTTTTTTTACCGCGTTGAGTTCTTGCGTTTGTTTTAGTTCTTTGACCGCGGCATGGAAGTTTACGTTTGTGACGCATTCCTCTGAATGAACCGATTTCTTGAAGACGTTTAATGTTCATTGTAATTTCACGTCTCAAATCACCTTCGATGTGATAGTTAGATAACTCGTTACGTAATAATTTAATATCTTCATCTGTTAAGTCGTCTGTTCTTAAGTCCGGTGAAATACCTGTAGCAGCTAAGATTTTTTTAGCTCTAGTCGGTCCTATACCGAAAATATAAGTTAATGCGATTTCCATTCTTTTGTTACGAGGTAGGTCTACCCCTACTAGTCTTGCCATTTTCTTTTTCTCCTTTTCTTGGCTTTTGTGCAACTTCGGAATTTTCAGTTTTGGAATTTTATTTTCCTATCATAGTAAGCGCCCTATAAAGGTAACTGCCCTATTTACTGCCACCCCTTATTGCACCGGGTGTTAGATTTTTTTTGGTATGAGGGATAAATACTTCCTCACCAGCCCCGTTTTTAGTCTTAGGCTCAGACTTCCAATTGTATTAGATTCTTGCTTCACGCTTCGCGGTCATTCACTTCATTTTATTTCATAAAATTTTCGTTCATTAGCTCCACGCTACTTCGAGTTTGCTCACTTACGTTCGCGCCACTCTACGCAAAATCTAACCCTGTCTTTGTTTGTGCTTAGGGTTTTCACAAATTACGGCAATTCTGCCTTTTCTTTTAATGCACTTACATTTGTCGCACATTTTTTTTACTGATGATCTTACTTTCATTTTGTTTTCCTTTATATATAAGTTTGTACGTGAGATTTTTTGTTATTTTAGCCTAAAGGTTATTCTTCCTCTGGTAAGGTCGTATGGAGTCATTTCGACTTTTACCTTATCACCAGGTAATATTCTGATGAAATTTTTTCTGATTTTACCTGATATATGTGCCAAAATTTCATGATCATTTTCGAGTTTCACCCTGAACATTGCATTTGGCATGGATTCAATAATCGTACCTTCTAGTTCTATTACGTCTTTTGCCATATTTTCCTCATTTTCGGCTTTGTAAATCTACCCACAATACATGGGCTATTTTAATTCTACTTGCAAAATATTTGATTGCAAGCGGTTTTGAATAGGATTTTAAGGATACTTAACATTATGGCTTATTTAATGTTTTTATAAAAATACAACACAACCACTCTGCGGCAGTTTCGTCAAAAAGTCTTTCAAAATGATAGCTTTACCATGTTTGTAAATTTTTATTAAGATTTTTAATGTGCAAAAATTTAATTAAACAACCAATCAGGATTGTAAACATTATTGCAACTGTAAAAAACTCGTGATAACATAAAATTATGCAAACTAATCTTGAAACTGTTATTATCAAAAGAATGACCCCTGAAGATATTGACGGGGTTATAAAGATCGAAGAATCCGCCTATGGTGATCACCATTGGTCAAAAGATTCTTTCTTAAATGAAGTTAATAACGAACTTGCAAGGTATTATACTCTTTACACACCTGATGGGATATTAGCAGGCTATGCCGGATGCTGGCACATATTAGAAGAAGCACACATAACAACAGTTGCTGTTGCCCCGGATTATCGCAGAAAAAATTACGGTCAATGTCTTTTAAAACAAATTATAGATGACTGTTACAACGAAAAAATAAAATATATTACCCTTGAAGTCAGAGTAAGCAATACAGCCGCTATTAATCTTTATACTAAATACGGATTTTCTTCATTTGGAACCAGAAAAGGTTACTACCAGAACAACAATGAAGATGCACTCATTATGTGGACAAAAAATATTTTCTTTGATGAGTTTAAAAACAACTATGAAAAAATTATAAAAGATTTGCAGGAAAAAATTATAATAAAATGAACCAGGATATTTTAATACCAAAAATGAAACGGATAGACAGAAATAAAAGAAGGATAAAAATCCCTCTTATTAATCTTGCCGCAATCTTTTTTTGCACTTTAATAATTATAGGCTCAACTTTTATAAATTTTAATATCAGACATTACATAATTCCGCCAGACATCTTCTCTAACAAAGTATTGTCAGCAGAAGATTTTGTATACAGTTTCTTTTTAATTCCGCAGATACCTATAGTAATGTTTGTTTGTTCTGTTTTAGGCCGCAAGCTTTCACTAACAAGTATTATGCTTTATATAATAATTGGTTTATTTTTAGCTCCAGTGTTCGGACTTGGCGGCGGAATAAAATATTTGGCTCAATATGGATTTGGCTACATCCTGGCATACATTCCGGCTGTATTGATAGCAGGAAGATTTTTAAGCAATAAATATTCATTTAAAAATATGATTCTTGCGGCAACAACAGGTGTATTAACAATCCATATCCTTGGAATCCTATATATGATTGTTATTGCGTTGATAAAACACGCAGGCGGAACTTTTATTTCCGGTTGGATCGAAGCTCAAAGCGGTTTAAAAATAATATACGACCTGATTGTAAGTTTTGTATTAATCCTTATCGGGAAATATTTACACAAAGGCTTAAAGTTCATTATAGACTAACTTATTGCCAGTTAATGCTTTCTATGCTACAATAACAGTCAAGGAAGGTGAATTTATGAACTTTTTAAATGTTATTTCAGATATACCGATTTTGATTGTAGTGGTAGTATTTATCTCTTCTACAATTTATTGTTTTTCAAAGTATCTGGCAACAGGAAAAAATCTTCAGTTAATAATAAATTACATGGAAGGCTTTAAGAAAAACGACTTAAACTTCAGATTCAAAGAAATTGATACCTGGATGAGCCAGAATCCTTATGTTTCAGCCGCCTGGATTGAATTTAAAAACACTCTTGTGTTTTCTGAATCCATCGCACTGAAATCCGGCAGCGACAACGTTAAATATCAAGATATATCATCAACAGTTCAAAATGTTCAAACAACATCTGACCCTTTGTATTATTTCAACGAAGAAACACTTGTTACATCAAAATTCAATTTCAAAATGATTCAAACAATACCGACAATTTTAACAGGTTTTGGTCCGTTGTTCACTTTTTTAAATATTGCAATTGCATTCGGAAAAATTGATTTTTCAACTCAGGAAAAAACAATCGCATCTGTTTCAAGCTTTATGACAAGTATGCAGACTGCAGCATTAGTATCTGTTATTGCGGTTGGTTCTTCACTTATATATTTGATGCTTGAAAGAATCATGTACAACAAACTTTGCAAAACTCCAATGATAAGAATTCAAGAAATTATGGGCGGATTGTTTGCAAGTATTTCAGCTGAAAAATTCTTATATGAACTTTTAAGAGAATCCAAAGTTCAAAACAACACCTCAAACAACCTTGTAACAGAAATTCCTGTACAATTTAAAACAGCATTTAACTCAAGTATGGCAACAAACCTTGTTCCATATCTTGAAAACCTGATTTTTGGGTTAAATCAACTTAATAAACAGCTCAAAGAATCAATGAAAGAAAAGAAAGCCGCAGATGTTGTGGATGAGTTATTTTAAAGGATAATAATGGGTATAAAATTCAGAGCACAACAGAATAATTCAGATTCGGAAGGTAATATCTTCTGGGTAACAATGGCAGACCTTTTATTAGGTTTGGCAATTATTTTTATTACACTGTTTGTGCTTGCGATGACAGGATTTTCACAGCAATCTGTTCAACAGCAAAAGGTTCAGATGGAAGTTTCTGAAAAAATCAGCAGTGAACTTGAGAAAGAAAATATTCAGGTTGATATTGATAAAATGACAGGAGACTTAAAAATCTCGGATGTAGAACTTTTTGAACTCTCCAGCTGGGAACTTTCTGAAAATGGGAAAAAACTTTTGGACAAAGTTGCTCCGATTTATATAAATTCAATCTTTGCAGATAAGGAACTGGCTGAACAAATTCAGTATATTTACATTCAAGGTCACACAGATTCTCAGATGTTTGCAGGCATAAACTCTAAAGATGAACAGTTCTTACGCAATATGGATTTAAGCTTAAAACGTGCTAATGCAGTTGCAAAGTACATTTTTAAAACAAATTATGATAAAAAATATTCTGAACAATTTAGAAAAATTATCGTTGTAGAAGGTAAAAGTTTTAATGAACCAATCTTAGTTAACGGAATTGAAGATTTTGACAAAAGCCGCCGTGTTGAGTTAAAATTAAAAGTCAAAGATTGGAATGTATCGACAGCCCTAGGATTAAAGAAAGATTAAATTATGCTAGATGAAAATAATATAATAGAAACCATAAATATGATTAAACTGTACAACCTTGATATCAGAACAGTTACATTAGCTTTGAGCTTAAGAGATTGTATTGCAGAAGATATTGATACAGTTTGCGAAAACATTTATAACAAGATAAAAAAATATGCAAAAAATCTTGTAGAATATGCAGATGAACTTGCTGACGAGTATTCTATACCGATTATTAATAAAAGAATCGCAGTTACTCCAATTTCATTTATCGGAGAATCCTGCAAAAATCCTGATTATGTAAAAATAGCAAAAACTCTTGATAAAGCGGCAGAAGAAGTCGGAGTAAACTTTATCGGCGGCTTTTCAGCACTGGTTGAAAAAGGCTGTACTAAAGGCGATAAACTTTTAATAGAAAGTATTCCAGAAGCTTTAGCTCAAACTGAAAGAGTTTGTTCATCAGTTAATCTGGCGACTTCAAAAGCCGGAATAAATATGGATGCTGTTTTAAAGATGTCTGAAATCATTAAAAAGGCTGCAGAAATTACAGCCGATCGCGACGGGATAGGTGCGGCAAAACTTGTAGTATTTTGTAATGTGCCGGGAGATAATCCGTTTATGGCAGGTGCTTTTTGCGGAATGGGAGAACCTGAATGCGCATTAAACGTCGGAGTTTCAGGTCCGGGTGTTGTAAGAGCCGCAGTCGAAGCATTACCAAAAGATGCAGATATGAGCGAACTGGCAAACAAAATTAAAGAAATTGCATATAAAATAACTTCAACCGGTGAACTGGTCGGAAGAAAACTTGCTAAAAAACTTGACATACCATTTGGTGTAATTGATCTTTCTTTAGCACCAACACCGGCTCCCGGAGATAGTGTTGCAGGGATTTTTCAGGCAATGGGCTTGGAGCACGCAGGAGCTCACGGCACTACAGCCGCTTTAGCAATGCTTAATGATGCGGTAAAAAAAGGCGGAATTATGGCAAGTTCACACGTTGGGGGATTATCAGGAGCATTTATTCCAGTATCGGAAGATGCCGGAATGATTGAAGCCGCAACAAAAGGATATCTTGTCTTTGATAAACTTGAAGCAATGACATCTGTTTGTTCTGTAGGTCTTGATATGATTGCAATCCCGGGTAAAACTCCGGCAAGCACAATTGCAGGTATAATAGCAGATGAAATGGCAATTGGTATGATTAACAAAAAAACAACCGCGGTAAGAATTATTCCTGCCTACGGAAAAGATGTCGGCGATAGAATTTCATACGGCGGACTTCTCGGAGAAGCTCCAATTATGCCTGTAAATGAACTTTCATCAGCAACTTTTGTACAACGCGGCGGCAGAATTCCTGCACCAATACACAGTCTTAATAACTAAAAGGAAATAAAAATGGCAAGAACTAGATCCATTTCAAAATTTGATAATTCATTAATTGAATTTTTAATAAAAGCAATGTCAGACAAATACGGGGATGCAAAAAGTCATGCATACAGATATAACAACCTGAAAGTATCTATGGATCCCAGAGCATTTTCTGACCCACATATTTTTGTTACTGTAGGCATATCTGAAGCTGTTTTTTCAATAATTGACGGGAAGAAAATGGAAGGCGGCTTAGGACCGGAAGACGGTTATGTAAAAAGATGGATTGAAAGAAATAACATCAATAAAGAATTAATGAGCCACTGGAAATTATTAAAAGATGCCATAACCGCCGAAGAATCCGAAGATCTTAATAAAAAAGCATCAGCTGCAGCAAGATTAAGACGGGCAGAATCTGCAAATGTAGACTTAGGCGTTGATATGACAGGTACAGGTATCAATACAACTAAACAAGAAGAACTTCAAAGAAAAAGAAACAGGTTAAAAGGTTTCAAAAAAGATATAGATAATAATAAGTAAATAAGGATTCATATATGAAAACACTTCACGAGCTTGTCACAAAGTTACAGCAATATATTATTAAATCCCAGCAAGATGCTCACAACTCTACAAACATGAACATAACAAAATATAATAACCTTAAATTAAGAATGGAAACAAAACTCCATTATCCTAATGTTATTATCTCAATTGGGATTTCAGAAGCAACTTTTAACATCAAAGAAGGTACAAAAACCGATGGCAGCCTCGGACCGGATGAAAGATATGTAAAAAAATGGCTTGGAGGCAATTCTGTAATATCTGATTTGAGAGAAATTTATATTGCGATGAGTGATTTAATTAAAGCTGAAGATGAAAATAAAGCAATCGCTCTTGAAGGTGAAGCTGATGAAGCCAAAAAAGATACACCGCGCAAACAAAAATTCAGAGAACTTTTAAATGCTGCAATGCCAATAGCTGAAGAAACCGAAAGTGAAAACGAAGATAACGAAGAATTATTATCAGTAGAAGAAAGTCTTCATCATGAATCTGCTGTTGATGAAACAGTAGAAGATGAACCGGAAACAGTTGAACAGGTTAAAAAAGGCTTAAAAGATATGCTAAAATCAATGTTCCGAAGAAAATAATTTATTTTCCATCCTGACTGACAGCTTTTTTAGATCTTAATTTTCTGTGATATGTAATTGCAAACCTGTGCGCTTCATCTCTTATACGCTGAATTAAAAACAATGCACTGGATTCTCTGGGTAAAAGAATAGATTTAGACTGATGAGGAAGGAAAACTTCTTCCTGACGTTTTGCAAGACTGACAAAATCTATTCCGGAGACTCCCATATCCTCAACAATTTGCATAACACTTGATAACTGCCCTTTGCCACCGTCAATTATTATTAAATCAGGTTTTTCCCAACCTTTTTCACCAAGCCGAGAAAGTCTTCGGGTTAAAACTTCTTTCATTGAAAGAAAATCATCAGGCTTGCCTTCTGTTGTTTTAATTTTAAATTTACGGTAATCGGATTTTTTACTTAATCCGTTAACAAAAGTTACCATAGAAGCAACAGTATTTGTTCCCTGAATATGCGAAATATCGTAACATTCCATGCGATACGGGAAATTATTTAATTTTAATTTTTCTTTTAGATAAGAACCAATATTATTAAAATCCTCATTGATTTTGGACATTTTTTTCAGTTTAGCATTATCAAGAACAACACGGCAGTTTTTATCGGCTAATGTTTGAAGTTCTTTTCCTTGTGTTGATTTACCATAACTTATTTTAACCTTTTTCCCTGAAATTATATTCAGCCACTCTTCATACAAAGCTTTATCCCCAACAGCTTCTAATTCATTAGAAACGATTTTATCAGGAAATTCCAGAGTTAAAGTATTATAATATTCCTTGAAAAATGTAGCAAAAAATTCGGTTTTATCTTCTTCTTCTACATCATATGTAAAATCTTTTTTATCAATAAGCCGTCCTTCTCTAATCATCATAATAACAATAGCAAGGATTCCGTCCTCATGCGCCAAAGATATTATATCTTCATTAAGCTTGGTATTTTCATACACAACTTTTTGTTTTTCAAGTGTTTTTTTAAGGTCAAGATAGCTATCCCGAAGCTTTGCGGCTTTTTCAAACTGTTCGCTATCTGAATATCTTTGAATTTGTTCCATAAGCTGTTTCATAAGTTCAGATTGTTTACCTGATAAAAACAGTTCCGCCTGGTGAACAATAGCTTTATATTCTTCACTTGTCACAAGGTTTTGACAAGGTGCAAGGCATTTCCCGATATGATAATAAAGACACGGACGAGATTTAAACTTAGGTGACTTGCATTGCTTGAGCGGAAAAATCTTTTTTAAAAAATCCAGAGTGGAATGCATAGCGCGAACATCTGTGTAAGGTCCGTAATACTTTCCTTTTTCAGGATTCATATTACGTTTTCTGACAATGGAAATTCTCGGGAAATCCTCATTTGTAATAAGAAAATACGGATATTTTTTGTCATCCTTTAACAAAATATTATAACGGGGTTTGTGTTTTTTTATCAAATGACTTTCAAGAATTAAAGCTTCGACCTCAGTATTTGTAATTATATATTCGAAACGCTCAATCTGAGAGACCAGAACATTAACCTTTACGCTATCATGGTGCTTACGGTTAAAATAAGACATAACACGGCGTTTTAGAATTTTTGCTTTCCCAACGTAAATGATTTCGTTGTCGGAATTGTAATAAATATAACATCCCGGCAGAGACGGCAAAAGCTTTAAACTCTCTTTTAACTTATCATTCATACAAATATTATACCATAGGGTGATTTTTTCTGCTATTATAATATTATGACAACCAATATTTACGCAATAACAGATTCTCATCAGGAAAGCAGAAATCTAAGCAGACTTTTAAGCGGGATTTATAACATTGAAAAGGATTTGAATAGACCTTTTTTAATTCTTGATGCGGGTGATTTATTCAAAGGGATTTACGATAAAGATTTATCTGTTAACGCGTATTTGAAACTTAAAGAATTACTACCGCAGTCAGAGATTGTTATAACTTTAGGCAACAACGACTTTGGATTCAAAAAATCCGATTTTGAGTATTTAAAAGATACTGTTAAAAAATTCCAAAATACAGGAATAAAAGTTGTTTGCGCAAATCTTTCACCAAAATTTGTACCTGAATACGAAATTATCCACATAAACAGTGAAAAAATTCTCATCACAGGATTTTGTCTGAATAATTCTTGTGCTAAAAAATTCGGCTATGAACTAACGCCGCCAGAAGAAAGCTTCGAAAAACTAATTGAATCAATAAATGAAGAGTATGATAAAATTATCGTCCTAAATCATCATTGGTACACATACAGCAAAAATCTAAAAGATAAATTTCCACAAATTGATTTAATAATAGGCGGGCACGAACATTCCCCTATAGAACCGGATTTTGAAAGAAATATCTTTTACCCGTATTCGTTTGCCCGTTCAATGTGCAAAATCACATCAGAAAAAATTGAAAACATCCCGGCTGACTCACTGCAATTTATTCCGGAATTCGAAATCCCGATAATAGAATATGAACAAAAAACAAAATTAAAAGAACCTGTAATAAAACGAGTTTTAAATCTTACAAAAAAATACTCGGACACCTGTCCTTTAGGAACATTTATTTCAGATAAAATGAAAGAAGCAGGAGAAACAGATATAGCGTTCCATTCTACGGGGTTTACTATGTATCCGTTAAGGCTTGAGGATAGTCCGTTTATAACAAAATATGACATAGAACGTGTAATTTGTGCCTCTACAAGTATTGAGAAAATAGAAATTACTGCAAAAGATTTAAAAAAAGTTTTTGAAAATGCTTTTTTATACAGAATGCTGAAAGATCGCGGAAATTCAAGATTTTTACAGTGTTCACAAAACATCTCAATCACAGGACAAGGTAACAAAAAAGACAACTCCTATAAAATACTTCAAATCACAATAAATGGGAAAAATCTGTTTGACCAAAATCAAAACTTGATAAATCCTGACCAAAAATTCACCTGTACAATTGACCGCTATATAGGAGCAGGAGAACAGGGGTTTGAGATTTTAAAAAACATACCAAAAACAACAATTATTAAAAACGGAAAAGAAATTGCTTTAAACGAATTATTCTATGAAGCCTTGAAACAAGCTGAAAAAAACTTTAACGGCAACAGCGAATATCCGAGTTTCAAAATTAATGAAAACTAAACAACCAAAGCTTTTACAACTTTATAAATATCAATAATCTTATTAGGATTTGAATCCATCATATCTATAATTAATTCTCGTAATTCATTATCCGGCTGAAGGTGTTCAAAATCAAAAATTTCTATATTTGAAGTATCTAAAGCTTTTATTAACTTTTCCAGAGTATCACAGGAAGGGAAACTGTTTCCTGTTTCAATTTTAACAAGCGAACGCACGCCTATACTTATCATTTCTGCAAGTTTTTCCTGTGTTAGCCCTTTACGTTTACGTATTTCTTTTACCCTTAAACCAAATTTTTGTTGAAAAGTCATACCCATGTTTTATATTATATCCGCCCAAACACTCTAATAAAAGGTATCATCAGTGCCGATTGACATAATAACAGGTATTGTTATATCATATATTAGGTATTAAAAGTTCAATAAATTAAATAATTAGGAATAGACAATTCACATATGGAAAAGAAAATAAGATTTTATAATGTAGATTTTTTAAGATTTTTATTAGCTGTCCAAATTGTTGTACACCACCAAATTTGTAAATGGGCAGGGTTAGACGATTTTACTGCACTTGTATCTTCAAAATTTAATTTATGGTCAATAGCTGTTGAATTCTTTTTCATACTTGCAGGATTTTTCATGTTTCTAGGGATAAAAAAAGAAACTGATACTCTGGACTTTGCCAAGAAAAGATTCCTAAGACTTGCGCCTTTAGTGTGGTTTTTAGTAATTATTTCTGCAATAATTTCACCAGTAATTAATGTAAAATTTTCATATGACGGAAATATTTTAACAATACCGTTGATGCATTCGATTGGCTTTACACCAACAAGTATAACCGGCGGAACAATTAATGGTACAATATGGTTCGTTTCTGTATTATTTTGGTGCTCATTGTTCTACTTTTATATATATAAAATTTTTGATAAAAAATACCTTAATCTAATTATAGCCTCTATTATTGTATTTTGTTACGGAACAATACTCAACTTTAATCATTTTTCATATAACATCATTGTTAAAAATGTATTTTACTTCTGTAATACCGGTGTTCTTAGAGGACTTGCAGGACTGGGTGTCGGATACTTTATTGCAATGTTTTATAAATCAGGATTTTTACAGAATTGCACAAAAAAAGTTCAAGCATTCATATCTGTAATCGAATTCGGACTTGTAGGATTTTTTACATATTACCTGTTTTTCTCCCCTAAGCTGCCGGGAAAAACCGCAATGACTTATATTATTTGTTTTTCAACCTTATTTTATTTATTTTTAGTAAAACAAGGATTTATATCAAGATTACTGGATAACAAATACCTTGCAAAACTCGGACAGTATTCATACAGTATTTATGTGATGCATTCTGCAGTACTTTGCACAATCTTATATACAATATTCAAACCACATCTTGATTTTGTACAATCACATCTGGCACTTTGTTTCTGGGGTGAATTAGCTATCACAATTGTCATCGGAATCTTGACTTACTATTTTATCGAATCTCCGGTAAATAAATTCATCACCCAAAAGTTTTTAAAACATTAACAAAATAAAAATTTTATGATACAATCAGCTTATATTGTATTTTGAAGAGGAGAAAAAATATGCGTACAGAAGAAAGAACCTTTATCGCAGTAAAACCTGACGGTGTTCAAAGAGGTTTAATCGGTGAAATTGTTAAAAGATTTGAAACCAAAGGCTATAAAGTAATAGGGTTAAAAATGCTTCACGTTACAGATGAACAAGCAAAAGCTCATTACGCTGAACACGAAGGAAAACCTTTCTATCCTAGACTTATCAGATATATTCAAAGCGGTCCAATCGTTGCAATGGTAGTACAGGGCTATAATGCTGTAGCAGGTTCTCGTCATATTATGGGCTCAACAAACCCTGATACTGCAGAAGTAGGTACAATCAGAGCAGATTTTGCACAAGTTATGGAATATAATATTGTACACGGCTCTGATTCTGTTGAAAGCGCTGAAAGAGAAATCAAAATCTACTTCAACGAAAACGAGCTTTTCCCTGAAGGAAAATGTATGTCGGAACTTGTTATTGAAAGCTTAGACGCCGATTAGTCCTCGGCAGGACGGGGTATCATTGCGACTAATTATTTCCAAGTCATATCAATGATTCAGCTCCGCAAGGAAGTTTTAGGCAAGGCAAAGAAATACCATCATAAATTATGAACGAAAAAGATTATTTTAATTACGAATTAATACACGAAGATGCGCAAACAGGTGCACGTGCAGGAATCCTAACAACTCCGCACGGCAAAATCGAAACACCAATTTTCATGCCTGTAGGTACAAATTCTTCTGTAAAATCTTTAACCTGTGATCAGATTAAAGATACAGGCGCTCAAATTATTCTTTCTAATTCTTACCACCTTTATTTACGTGCAGGAACTAAAAGAATAAGAGATTTTGGCGGAATCCACGGGTGGATGAACTGGGATAAACCTGTTTTAACTGATTCCGGCGGATTTCAGGTATTTTCGCTTGCCCATTTAAGAAAAATAACAGAAGACGGTGTAGAATTCCGTGACCCTAAAGATGGTACAAAGCACTTTATTTCACCTGAAGTTTCAATGGAAATTCAGCAAGACATCGGTGCTGATATCATTATGGCATTTGACGAATGTGCTCCGTACCCTTGCGATTACGAAACAGCAAAAGCCGCAATGGAAAGAACTCACCGCTGGCTGGAACGATGCTTCAAAGCTAAAACTAACCCGAAGCAAGCTCTTTTCCCAATTGTTCAGGGTGCATTTTTTGATGATTTAAGGGAAGAAAGCGCACGTGTAATCTCAACCTTTGATGCTGTAGGTTATGCTATAGGCGGCTTAAGTGTTGGTGAATCTAAAGATATTATGAATCATTTTACAGAATTCACTGCTCCGCTTCTTCCTAAATTTAAACCGCGTTATCTGATGGGTGTAGGAACTCCTGAGGACTTGCTTAACGGTATAAAACACGGCATTGATATGTTTGACTGTGTTCTTCCAACAAGAAATGCTCGTCACGGTTCATTTTTCACCTGGAACGGAAAAGCAAATATTAAAAATGAGAAATTTAAAGATGATCACGCTCCGCTTGTTGAAGGATGCGACTGTTATGCCTGCCGTAACCATTCAAGAGCATACATAAGACATCTTTGGAAATGTCAGGAAGCTACAGCTTCAACTCTTTTATCTATTCATAACATAAAATTCCTGATAGATTTTGCAAAAAAATGTCGTCAAGCAATTTTAGAAGACAGATATTTAGATTTTTATAACGAACATTACAATAATTTAGTCAAATAAAAAACTTCCCTTTCGGGAAGTTTTTTCTGCTTAAAAGAATGATTTTGTACCTTTACCGCCGGCATTCCAATAAGAATTTCCCTGACTTCTTTGTTTTGTCTGAACCTTAACTTTTGGCTGACGTCTTTCAGGAACAGGTTTTCCTTCTGCTGCCGCATTTTGTGGAACCATATTCGGGTTTAACTGGCTTACAGGTGTGAAAGTTGCATCTGTAGCCCCGGGAACTGATACTTGTACACCATTTTTTGCATCCGGTGCAGGTATTGTAACAGGTTTTGTTCCTGATAAAACTGCAGGACTAAGCGGTTCTAGTAATAGAGGTTCTGCTGCAATCGCAGACACTGATGTTAACGAAATTAATGTTAGTAATAATGCTAATTTTTTCATTTAGTTACTCCTATTATATTTTATCCTGATAATATACTTATATAACTTAATCATATAAAAATCAAACATGAAAAAATTTGTTATATAATTATAAAAAACAAAAAGGAAATAAAAATGCGCGAAAGATTACCCGAATATTTAAAAAGACCGATAATTGACACAGATACAACAAGAAATGTAAGAAAAATCTTAAAACACAACTGCCTGAACACCGTCTGTGAAAATGCGAGATGTCCTAACAAAAACGAATGTTATACAAAAAATACAGCAACATTTTTGATTATGGGAAATGTCTGCACCAGAAACTGCCGCTACTGCAATATTTCCTGCGAAAAACCGCAGCCGCTTGATTCAAATGAGCCTGAACACATTGCAAAAGCAGTAAAGGATTTAGGATTAAAATATGCAGTAATCACATCTGTTACGCGTGATGATTTAGAAGACGGCGGGGCTGAACATTTTGCGCAGTGTATTTATCAAATCAGAAAAACTTTACCGAACACAAAAATCGAGATTCTTACACCTGATTTTAAAAATAACAAATCAGCACTTGATACAATAATAAACGCCCGTCCGGATGTTTTCAACCACAATATAGAAACAGTAAGAGCTATATTTAAAACAGCAAGACCTCAAGGGAATTATGATAATTCACTCGAAGTCTTGAAGTACATAAAGGAAAACAGCAAGATAGAAACAAAATCAGGACTTATGATAGGTTTAGGTGAAACTTTTGAACAAATAGAAGAAACTTTAAAAGACTTACAAACTTGCGGCTGTGATATTTTGACAATTGGTCAATATATTCAGCCGTCAAAAGCCCATCTTCCGGTTGCAAAATACTATAAACCGGAAGAGTATGATAAATTGAAGGAACTTGCCGCATCAGTCGGAATAACCCGTCATCAAATTGGGCCGCTTGTCAGAAGTTCTTATAATGCGGCAAGCCTTGCTTAATTTATTTCATCTTTTTAACCACGTTATCTGTGATATCTTCACCGCCGGAAATAACCATTCCTGTTGGTAATACAAGATTATAATTTGATTTCTGGGCTTCTTTATTTATGACATTTTTGATATTGTCATTAATTTTTGCGAGTTTAGAATTATATTTCTCGTCAATTTCTTTTTTCTTTGTTTCTATTTGCTTCCTGTATGCCGCTTCTTTTTGAAGAAGTTTAGATTTATCAGGTTCGTTCAATAATTCATTTTGGGCTTTTGAGATAAGAATATTTAATTCTTCCATATCTTTATCCTGCAAGCGTTTCAGCTCTTGAATTTCACTTGAATTTGACAAAACTGTCGGAACATCAATTACTGCGACTTTGTATTTCGGGAAAGAAACAGCAACATCGTTCATATTGTAACCAACGCAAAAAACAAGAACACACGCAATAATAAACCAAATATTATTTTTCATTTAATCCCCGTCCTTTCATTATCTGATTACCAATATGCTAAACTATTTGATAAAAAACTAAATCAGCCAACAGGCTAGGGGTAAATATAATTAAGCATTATTATGCGAAAATCCACAAGTTCTATAGCACGATAGAAATAATTAAACCCCTGCCCCGCTCTTTTATTTGCTCTACGCTCACAGAATTTCTCTAATAGTGCTTTGCACTTATTCACTCAATCTGTTCACTATCCGAATTCGCTTTGCTTCATCCATACTCAAAATCCAAAAAAAAATCTCCACGAGGGAGATAAATTTAGTAAACAAAAGGAAGGAAAATTAAATTTTTTATATTGAGAAATCTATATTATGCAAAAATACTTTTTAACGGTTCAACATCTTGTATTTCTTCTTTTTTAGCTGATTTACCCATTAGAAGTTCTCCGTTATAAAAAGGGTTTGAACCATCTTTATCTTTAGCTGTAGCTGCTGCAAAAATACTCATAAAACGAGAAGCTGATGTTGTTTCTGCAGCTTTTTGAGTTTCAGTAACAACTTCGTTAACAGCAGGCATATATTTGCCATCAAGTTTCTTTGAAACTGCAGCTTGAGAATTTAAATACTGAATAGAATTTAATGTTGCTTCATTTAATTGAAATTGTAAGGCATTATTCATTGCAATTTGTTTTTGAACAGAAATATCAATTTTACCTTGATATAAATCAATTCCTAATTCAACAGGTTTTGCAACTGAATGAACTTGTGCTGACACTGAAGAATTTGCATATTGGGAATTCTTTTGAGCAGCACGGCGTAAAATTTCATTAGAAACATCTTTTAATACAGATGTATCAATGCCGTTTTTGTATAATGAATTGTAATTCACGTTTAAACTCATTAGATGTATCCCTTTTGTTTCCTTACAAATATATATTCGGCATATCCTGTAAAAATCTTTAGAAAAACATCTTATTTTGTTAATTTTTTGTTACAAATATAATTTGACAAAAAAAACATTATTTTTACAACTAATAAACCTGCCGTGTCATAATAATTTCACCTGCAGCATTATAGCAATTTTTACCAACCCAGTGCGCAAGCAGTTTACCTGAAGGTGTATAAATATAAGTTTCAATTTCAGAAACCCGTAAACTTACATTTTCTAGCCTGCCGTCAGCTCTGTATTTATAAGCTTTATAAGGATATTCTAATGACTCTTTTATTTCTTTATGAGTAAGCCCGTCTTCTTTTGAGTAATACAAAACCTCCTTTGGAGAATCTTTATAACATATTCCGTAACTTCCGTCCGAAAACTGCGCGATAGTCCTGTCTTCAAGCTCTATAACTCCTGTACCATATTCAACCCCGCCTGTTATTACTTCTGCACTTACAGGTAGAATAATCAATAAATTTAAAATAACTATAAAAATATATTTCATATTAGTTTTATAATAATTTTTTTAAATATAGCTACTTTTCTATTTAAAAATAGTAATTAATTTGCTATAATATAGGCATATATAAGATTAGTTGGAAGAAGGATTTTACGATGAAAAAATTATTAATTTCACTTTTAGTTTTAGGGATTAGTGCACCTGTCTTTGCGATTAATGATGCACCAAAACTTAGCCGAAAATGCAGAAAACATCCTGAAAAATGTCAGGTTTTAACAACTCCGGTTCAAGAACAGCAAATGACACTTGGTATCGTTCAACGTGATATCAAAATCGGAACATCACAAACTGATGTAGCAATGGTTTTAGGTTCTCCAAACATTGTAACTCAAGATGCAGACGGTAAAGAAACTTGGATTTATGATAAAGTTTCTTCTATAACTTCTTACGGAAGCTCAGGGTTTGGTGTCGGAATCGGCGGCGGAGCAGGCGGTTTTGGTTCAGGCGCAGGCGGATTAGGACTTGTTAATATAGGACACAACAAACACGGCGGTACTGTTCAATCTAATCAAAAAACTTTAACTGTTGTCCTAAAATTTGATAATAATCATAATGTAGCATCATTCTCTTATCATATGAGTTCTTTCTAGGAGTTAAAATGCTAAAAAAAATATTATTGATATTATTTATTTTATGCCTGGCGCTACCTGTCAGTGCTAAAAAGCGAGTTCAGGAAGAAATCATAACTCCAATGACACAGTTGGAAAAACGACAATTCCAGACAAGAACTTATGAAACAATCGATAAACCGCTTGTTATGAAAGCTATGCTTAACGTTTTGCAAGATGAAGGATTCATTGTGTATAACGCGAATCCGCTTTTAGGCTTCATTTACGGGGTTAAGGATTTTGATACTGCTGACCCGAATATCGATATTTCTAAAGAATTCGGTCTATCTAAAGCAAGACTCAATTGGAGCGGTGTAAAAGTTGCAACAGTTGAAACAACTGCAAATGTTACCGAATACGGTAAGAGTATGCGAGTTAGGGTCAACTTTAAGCGTAAACTTTTAAACATTTACGGAAATGCACAGTTTATTGACGATATTAATGACGAAAATTATTACCAGGACTTTTTCTCAAAAGTTGATAAAGCAATTTTCCTTCAAAAACAAAAGATATGATGAAAAGACTTTTTACAATATTTTTAGCATTAGTAATTTTCGGACTTTCAGGAAACAGTGTTTACGCAAGGAAAGTCAAAGCTTTGTCGCAATTGGAGCGCAGAGAAGTTGAAACTCGTTTTTATGACACTGCTGACACTATGAAAGTTATGAAAGCAGCAGCAAATACCCTTCAAGACAGTGGGTTTGTAATTCAGGAAATAGAGCCTGAACTTGGCTATATGCGCGCGCAAAAAACATTTAAAAAACGTTTCATGAACAAAGGACGTGTTGTAGGTCAGTCATTTTTACTTGCTTTATATACAACATACACGGTATTTACTTATGGCTCAACAGCGTACTATATGGTAGATCCGTCAAGAAAACTTGCAAACGAAATCCAAGAAAAAACTGTCGTTGTGGATTCAAATGTTAATGTCGAAAAATTTGGTAAGAATAAAACAAAAGTCCGCTTTGTACTTGTTGAAAAAGTCTTACAAAATGCTGACGGATATTCATATGTAAAATCAGCTCCGGCAAGAATTATCAGAATTTATAAACCTGAAGTTTATCAGGAATTTTTCGCGCAATTAGATAAAAGTATTTTTTACGAAGGGATTTAATTTATGCAATATATTGCAATAAAAAAAGAAATTAAAGACGGAAAAGAAGTATTTGCAGTAAGTGCAATTCCGTTAAAAAACACTAATAAAGCAATTGTTCAAAGAATACCGCACCCGCTCGGTTCTGATATTTTAACATATGAAAATCTTGAAGAAGCAAAAGATGCCGTTACTTTAGCAGGATTTTCATATATTTTACCTGACGGTAAAAAAGGCTCTAAACAAACAGCCAAAAAAGTCATTACCAAAGATTCCAATAACTATGATCAAATGATTTTTGACACTATAAAAGAAAAAATAAACTCAACAAATTCCAATGTTTCAGCCGCCGCAATCCTTGCGATTTCTGAATTCCCGACAGAAGAAACCTTTGAAATTCTGTTTGATAAAATCGGAGAAGAAAACGATTTAATTAGAAAAAACGCAATTTCAGGAATTTGCAGATACGGAAAAATTCTTCAAAACAAAATTATTGAATCCCTAAAATCCTCAAACTGGGTTACCAGAAACTCTGCTTTGAGCTGTATTACAAACCTTGCAGAAAACGGCACGATAGAATTAGAGAGTTTCATAATTCCCTTATGCGAAATCTGCAACGATTCAAACACAATAGTCCAAGCCAATGCAATTCTGACATTAGCTAAAGTTTACCAGAGCTGTCAAAAAAATAAGAAAATTTAATAACTGCCTTTTCTCATTAAATCAGACAATTTCAACTCTTTTGGAGCCGGCATTGTTCTTTTTGGTTTTTCAACCGGAGTTGAAGTTTCCTTGAACGCTGAAAGTCCGACTTTTGAGCTGTTATCCTCTTTCATCATAAAGATTTCTTGTAAAATTGAAATAATATTACCCATAAAATTTCTCCTGCTACTATTATAGCTTAACTTTTCTACTGTATATCATACATTTAAACGATTATCCCCTCAAAAAACATTATACTTTATGTTATATTATCAGTACAGAAATAAAGAGGAATAAAATTTGAATAGCAGTTATTATGAAACTTTAGATGAAAATTTTACACAAGCCTTGAAATTATATGAACAGGAGTACACTCACTCTGAGCTAATTGAGCTTTTAAATTGCGGGAATATCGTCCAAAAACAAATTGCTGCATTAAGACTTGACGGAATATATTCAAATAACGATGCGCAGGTTTTAGTATCAAACTTAACTGGACAGGATGGAAAAATAAGAGAAGCCGTTTCTTTGAGGTTAAACGAATTCATGTCAGATTCTGATATGTTGAAATTTTTTCAATCTGCAGAAAATTATCAGGTATTTTTGGATGCAATAATTGATATCAACGCAAATATCTGTCGTAATGTAATCTCTGCAATATCAAATTTAAAAGCCGATTCAGAATTTTGTAATATATTTTGCCAAAAACTTACAGTACTTACTTTTGATTTACTTGAAAAAATAGAAAAATTCGACTTTCAAGATGGGAAATATAAAGTAAACAAAGAGGTTTTCAAATTATACTGGTGTCTCGAAACAATTTATGAATTTTACGACAAATTAAATTTTGAAGATTTAAAACAAATAATTTTGCGTGCAAAAGAGATAGACGAATACACAATACGAGAAAAAGCAGCAAAAATTTTGACTTATAAATTTGAAGATGAAGAACTGGCTGATGCCAAAATTGAACTACAGAATGATAAAAATTATTATGTCCGCAGGTTCAAATAAAAAGACGGAACTTTCGCTCCGCCATATATAGGAGTAAATTTTATTATAAACATTTCATTAAACATTTGCCTGTAATTGAGCCTGTATTTGTGGTTGAGCTTGAGGTTGAGCCACGGCATCTGCTTTTTGTGCTCGTTTTGAATTAATAAATCCGTCTAACAACCAACCGATACCAAGTCCTGCCACTGCAACTAACGGGCAAGAAACTAACAAATTTTTTGATTTAAATATATTTTTCAAATTTCCTGCTTTAAACAGTTCAAAACCTTTCACCGCAACAGGTGTACCTAAACCTACAGCAGCACCTAGTTTTGTTAATGTATAAGTTTTACGGTATGTATTTCCGTTTTCAGTCTGCACCAAATTTGGATCTCGCTGTACCAAACATCCATCAAGCTCTGATGTATTCACATTATCATTTCCGCTAAAAGATGGAATAACTTGCTCTTGTGCCTGTTGGTTTGGCACAATTGTTTGTGTTTGCGGTTGATTTTGTGCAGGAACTTGCGGAATCTGTCCGTTGCTTGCTTGCGGATAAATTCCTGCCGCCATCGCATTAAAATCTAAATTCTGCATCATAAAATCATTTGCATAATTATTTACTGGCGGATTAGACATATCAAATAAACTGTTTTTATTATTTGTAACGGAAGGATTACTTAACGGCGCTGCTGCCGGATAAGAATTATTTATTAAACCTTGATTTAAACCTACTTGACTTACCATAAATTTCCCCTAAAAAAATTAACCTACAACCTTTACATTTATATAAAGTATTTTTGAAATTAAAAATTGCTTAAACTATGAAAATATTAAATATTTTTAACACACAATAACATTTACGACCTATATTTTTTATGTTATACAATAAAGTTATGGACAAGAATTTTTACGGGATATTTAAAACATTTTTCAAAGTCGGAACACTTCTTCTTGGCGGTGGATACGTAATATTACCGTTGTTAACAAGTGAACTTGTTGATAAGAAAAAATGGATTACCTCGGAAGAACTCTGTGAATTTTACGCACTTGGCGCATCTTTACCTGGAATTATTGCAGCAAACACAGCCATTTTCACAGGCAGAAAACTCTTGGGAACAAAAGGCGCAATCGCAGCAACAGTCGGAATGGTTTTACCTGCATTTTTGGCAATCGTACTATTTGCATCAATTCTGTCTGAGCTTATCACAAAACCATCCATCCAGCATATTTTCTGGGGCGTAGGAATTGGTGTTATTGTCCTGTTATTTCTTGCAGTTAAAGAAATGTGGAAAAAATCAGTTACAGATGAATTTTCACTTTTAACTTATACTATTTGTCTTGCATTAGCACTTTCTGGAAAAATTCCTCCGTCAATTACAGTTATTTTTGCTTTATTTTTCGGAATTTTCTGGCAAAAAATCGAAGACAAAAAACAAAATAAAGGAGGCAAAGAAATATAATGAATCTTTATCTCCAATTATTCTTACAATTTTTCCATGTTGGTGTATTTTCTTTTGGCGGTGGGTATGCAACATTACCGTTTTTATACGATATCGCGGAAAAATTTCACTGGTACACTCCAAAACAATTAACTGATATGCTTGCAATATCTTCAATAACTCCCGGTCCTGTCGGAGTTAACGTTGCTACATTTGCAGGTTTCACAACCTCCGGAATCCTTGGAGCACTAATCGCCACAACCGCAGTAATTCTGCCGTCATTTATTATAGTTACAATAATTTCAAAAGCACTGGATAAATTCAAAACAAACAGAACAGTAAAAGGAGCAATAAGAGGATTAAAAGCCGCAGGTTGTGCGCTTTTGTCAGCTGTTGGTATAAAGCTTATATTTACATCAAATCTTCATCTTTTAGGAACACTTTTACTAATAGCATTACTCATTTCAGGCTTTTTCAAAAAACAAGACCCACTAATTTATCTTGGCTTATCTGCGCTAATCGGGTTAATCCTTGGACACTTCAACTGGATCGGCGTCTAGTCCTCGGCCGGACGGGGCATCATGCTACATATTGTTTCCAGGTCAGGGGTAAATAGCTAGAACCATAACCTAAAGTAAGCAAAATTTTTCAGCTCCACAGCGGTAAATGTTATAACTATCCCCTGCCAAAGATTAAGCGGTCAATATTTGCAAGATCTTTTAATACCTTTATTTCCTTGAACCCGTTTTTATCCATAATCTCGGCGACATCTCGGCTTTGCCCAAATCCGAGTTCAAACATCAAATATCCGCCCTCATTTAAAAATTTCTTAGCTCCCGATGTGATTTTTTCATAAAACTCTAACCCCTTTTCATCCGTTGTATAAAGCGCTAAATCAGGTTCAAAGGTGACCTCTTTTTGAATAGTTTCTTTAAATTTTGGCGGAATATACGGAGGATTTGAAACTATTATATCAAATTTTTCTTCCTCACGAATTTTTGAAAATAAATCAGATTTTCTGAAACTTGCCTTGTTAAAAAGCTCAAACTTTTCCATATTAGAAAACGCGACATGCAAAGCATCAGTTGAAACATCCGCCCCGATAACTTTAGCATCAGAAAGTTTAGCAATCATACAAGCGATACAACCAGATCCTGTACACATATCAAGCACTTGAGAAAATTTGTTCTGCTTGATAATTTCGACAGCCTGCCGAACCAGAAGCTCGGTTTCATCACGCGGAATCAATACCGAAGGATTTACAATAAACTTCTCACCCATAAAATCAGCCTGACCTATTATATATTGAATCGGCTGATGCGATTTTGCACGCAAAATCGCCTTTTCTTCAACGATTTTAAGCTTATCTTCAGTTAGTTTCTTACCCATCAAAATATCTGTAAGCGAAAATCCTGCAAAATGTTCTATCAAAAGTTTTACTTCTACATTTGCTTCATTAGGTTCAATACCTGAGTCGGTTAATATTTTCACTATATTTTGAATTAGCATTATTTATTCATCTTCCTCTAAATAATCATACTGTTTTGGAGCGTGTTCTGTAATGATTTTATCAATTTCATTACGAGCTTCAAGTTTTGAATTTAATTCAATTTTTTCTATATTATATTTTTTGCATAATCTGTCGTAATAGTAAAGCTGTTTTTTTGTCGGGGCTTCTTTTGACATTTTAACTTCCTGTAAGAATTTACGTTTTTTCTTTTCAAATTCTTTATTAGCTTCAATTATAGGACGCTGCTTTTCTTTGTAGTCATAATACTTTTTACATTCTTTCAGGTACTTTAGTGTATCAGTTTTAAACGAATCTTTATCAATAAGTTCAGTCAAAAACTCAAATCTTGAACAGTTTAATTCAAGATAATACTTTTCATCTGCGGCAAAACTTTCCCAAATTTCATCAACCGATAAATCCGGAGATTTTTTGACAAGTGCGCGCAAGTAATTACATAACGCTGATTTTTGGTTTTTTGATAAATCCAAATAAATTTGTTTTTTTATCTCATACATAATTCTACCTGACTAAACTCACACCGGCGGCGCTCTGTCCCCACCTGTCAAATCAAAGATTTGTCCGTTCCTTCCACTATCGTTTCAGTCACAACAGCGGCGATATAATGTTCGTCCCTGCTCGTCACACTCTCGTGTACCGACACCGGACTCACACCGGCTGCGCCCTGTTCCCGCATAGGGAAACGAAGTATAATCAGTTTTTCAGCTCCTCACAAACCGTACAACGTACGTATCGATCCTCATAAAACCGTGCTACGCGAGCCTATCGTGTGAACAAATCTTTGACTGAAAATCTGCGGGTTTTGTTAGACAAGCTAAAGTCCAGCAGCTTTCTTGCAATAGGATTCGTTTGGCGAGATTTCTGACGTTGATCAACAACTTCTTTTTCTCTCATCTCTTGAGTCGTTTCGATTACTTCTAAGTTTTGTTCAGACTTCTCAACCATGATTCTAATTATACCTCGTTATGTTATAATAAACAATTTTTGAAACAATAAATTGCGCGAATTTATATATTTTATATATATTCTTTACATATTGTTACAATTAAAAATACTTGAGGAGCTACAGAAAATCTTTAATACGAAAATAACAGTATCGCTTACTTTAGGCTACCGTTGGTAACAGTTATGCCCCGTCCGGCCGAGGACTTGAAATCAGCCCTATTTTGTCATAAATTAAAGATATGTATGAAGATTATCAAAATATTTTAGAGGAGCTGAAAACCCGCTCTCATTTTAGAAATTTGAAAGATTTTGAAAGAAAGGACGAAAAGTTTATTTACTATAAAGGTAAGAAACTTTTGAACCTTTCTTCCAACAATTATTTAAATTTCGCGGATAACAAAGCTATTACAAAAGAATTTTTAGAAACAGCAGGCAGCGAATACTCTTTTGGAAGCGCATCTGCAAGACTTTTGACAGGAACATTGCCTGTTTATAATGAATTGGAAGAACTTTTGGCAAATCTTTATCAAAAAGAGGGTGCTTTATTATTTAACAGTGGATACCACGCAAATGTCGGAATTTCAAGTGCACTTTGTCAAAAAGGTGATGTGATTTTTTCAGACAAATTAAACCATGCCAGTATAATTGACGGGATGAAATTGTCTGATGGCAAATTTTTCAGGTTTCCTCATAACGATATGACAGCACTAGAAAACTTACTTATCCGTGAAAGAGAAAATTTCAAAAATGCTTTCATAGTTTCTGAAAGTGTGTTTTCTATGGATGGAGATATAGAAGATTTAAAAAAACTTGTTGAATTAAAAATAAAATATAATTGTAATTTAATTATTGATGAAGCTCACGCTTTCGGGGTTTTCGGACAGAAGGGTCTGGGGGTTGCCGAAGAATTTGGAATAATTAATGATGTTGACTTACTTGTCGGGACTTTCGGTAAAGCAATCGGTTCTATGGGAGCTTTTGCTGTTGGTTCAAGAACTTTAATTGATTTTTTAATCAATAAATCACGTTCGTTTATTTTTTCTACAGCCCTGCCGCCGATAAACATTGCATTTACAAAGTGGATTATTGAAAATAAACTGCCGCAAACACTTCAAAAACGTAAAAAAATGCTTGAAATTGCTAAAAATTTTGGAAGCCAGAGCCATATTATACCTGTGGTAATCGGCGAAAACAAAGATACTGTTGATTTATGCGAAGTTCTATTCCATAACGGATATTTTACACTACCAATAAGACCGCCGACCGTTCCGACAGGAACATCACGCCTGAGACTATCCTTAACCTGCGAAATTGAAGAAACAGAATTACAAATACTCAAGGAGAAAATCAATGAAAAGCTTCTGGCTGAATAAACAAAATAATAAAAATTTAATCGTATTTTTCACCGGCTGGAGTTTTGATTATCATCCCTTTGAACATTTAACTTGCGAAAATTATGATGTTTTATTTGTATATGATTACAACGATTTAACAGTTCCGCAAGACTTAAAAGAGCTTTCCAATTATGAAAATAAAAATCTTATAACCTGGTCAATGGGAGTTTTTGCAGCTTACCAACTAAAAGAATTATTTAAAGATTTTAACAGTAAACTTGCAATAAACGGAACAACAACTCCTGTTGATGATAATTTCGGAATACCCGTTAAAATGTTTGAATTAACACTCAAACACGCTCAAAAAGGTCTTGAAGGTAAATTTTATCAAAATATATTCCTGACTGAAAACGAATTTGAAAAATATAAAACACAACCTGTCAAACGCTCAATTGAAAACAGAGTAGCAGAACTTGAAAACTTATACAATTTTATTCGTAGTAAAATAGATATGGGATATGAAAACTTTTACGATTTTGCAATTGTAAGCGATTCTGATAAAATCATTCCACCTAAAAATCAAACAGCAAGCCACAAGAAAAATAATATTCCGGTAATTACATTACCGCACGGACATAATCCGTATTACAATTTTAACACCTGGAGCGAAATTCTAAAATGCCAACAGACTACAAACTAATAAAAAAACAATTTGAAAAAAGTATGAACGATTATGACAAAAACGCAACCGTTCAAGACTTAATGGCATCTAAATTACTTATTGAATTATCTAAAATTTCAACAGATTTTGAGAATATACTTGAACTTGGCTCCGGTACAGGTTTACTTACAAAACGCATTGCAAAAAATTTACATTTTAAATTGTTCACAGCTAACGACCTAATTGAAAAATCAAAATTTTACGTACAAAAAGCAATTCCGAATGCTAACTTTATCTGTGGAAACGCCTTAAAAATAAAACCTTCAAAAAAAATGGATTTAATTATATCAAATGCAATGTTTCAATGGTTTGAAAACCTCGAAAAAGCAATCTCAATAATAAAACTTTCATTAAAAAAAGACAGCTTATTAGCATTTTCTACATTTACACCCGAAAACTTTAAAGAAATCAAAGAAATTTCAGGGCTAACACTACAATATAAACAAAAAGACGAAATACTAAACATTCTTACCTCACAAGGATTTGAAATCCTATATTGCGAAGAATTTTACGAAGAAATAACATTTAAAACACCTTTAGAACTCCTTGCCCATATGAAAAAAACAGGAGTAAATTCACTTTCAACAAAAACCTGGACAGTAAAAGAAGTGAAAGATTTTTGCGATACTTTTAACAAAAATTTTAAAGAAACAAAACTTACATATTCACCATTATTAATTATCGCAAAATTAAAATAATTTTCTTATAATTTTAGGTCTGTTTTGTCTTTTTTCAACATCTTTCAAGACTTTTTTAAACGATATAATCGGTTCCATTTTATACCCGCAGTCTTCTGATAGAGTACCACCCATTGAAAAAAGCTCCTCCTGCGGATATCTTCTGCAAATCCCCGGACGCCAAAAATGAATCTTGCACCGCTTAGTTTCAGAATCCAAATTCTTACACTCAAAAATCAAACCTAATTCATCTTTTCCGATAATTTTTAAATCAGAATAAAACTTATGCAAATATTGCAATTTTTCAAACTCTTTTTCATCTTGCAAAACATGTTTAAAGTGTTTCACATAAATATGGGTACAGCACTGCCCGCATCCCTTACATTTACCTGTACGGTAATAGTGTTTTTTCAATACTTTTGAGAGTATAAATTTTCTAAATCTTTCCCACATAACACCATGATAGTACAACCTTGCCCAATTTCTGTTAAGAATTGTAAATCTTCAAAACAAAAAAAGCAAAACAAAATCTTGAGGGTAATTTATCCAAATGTAAGAAAAAACAAATTACCCCAAAGATATTTATAAAAATTATTTACCCTTAACCTTAAAATATTTAACCTATATACAGTTTTTAACTGACATAATACTATAACATAACCAAAAATAACCAACCTTGACCTCCCCATCCGGAGGTCTTTTTTTACACAGCCAAGCAGAGGAATAAGCGTTAGCGAAAGACGAACACGCGTCAACGTAAACGTTGAGTTTTCGTTGCAAGTATGAGCGGTTCCGTTTTGTGCGAGGCTGGTCCTTGGCCGGACGCATTGTATCTTTAAATAAACCTACCCAAACCAAAGTTTTCCCAAATTTACCCCAAAATTATACTTTCAGACAATGAAACTTCCAGACACATCTTTTATATTAGTCATGTAGATATATTTAGGAGACTATACAATTATGAAAAAGATTATAATTTTAACAGCATTATTACTATCGTGCTTTACTTTACCCGTTTTCAGCGCTTGCAAAATAGAAGAATTAGGTGCGTGTAAAGCTGACATAGGAGCTGGGATAAATGACAGACTACAAGATAAAATTCTGCCAAATAACATAGAAAATATGAAGCAGCCGAAAAATACTTTTGAAAACAGAACACAGCTAGGACAACCGCAAATTCCTGATAACATAAATATGGAACCAAATCAGGAAGAAAATACTCAGCCTTATGATGCTAACTGCCAGTTCGGAAACTGTATGAACAGAAGTAATTCCGGAGCTGATAAAATGAACAAATAAAAAAAGAGGCGCAGCCGATTCTCGGCTGCGCCTCTTTTATTTTAAAATAAACTTATCTTGCACAGATTGTTCTTGCAACGTGAACCCCTGAAGCTGACGCTTGCAGTAATCCTCTTGTAACACCTGCGCCGTCACCTATAGTGAACAGATTTTTTACGCCTTCGGTTTCAAGCTCGTTAGTCAATTTAACTCTTGCTGAGTAGAATTTAACTTCGATACCGTAAAGAAGTGTATAGCGAGATGCTGTACCAGGTGCAATTTTATCAAGTGCCTGAAGCATTTCAATAATACTTGTCATTTGTCTGTATGGAATAACAAGACTTAAGTCACCCGGAGTTGCACAAGATAGAGTTGGTGTAATCACGCTTGATTTAATTCTTTCCGGAGTAGAACGTCTGCCTTCAAGAAGATCACCGAATCTTTGAACAAGGATTCCGCCGCCAAGCATGTTTGCAAGTCTTGCGATATGCTGACCGTATTGGATAGGTTCTTTAAACGGTTCTGTGAACTTTTCACTTACAAGAAGTGCAAAGTTTGTATTAGGAGTCTTGTAATTTGCATAACTGTGACCGTTAACTGTTGCAATACCGTTATAATTTTCCTGAACAACTTCACCGTTCGGATTCATGCAGAAAGTTCTGACTTCATCTCCGAATGTTGGTGAATGATAAATTAATTTAGATTCATAAAGTTTTGATGTTAACGGTTCAAATACAGGAGCTGGAAGTTCTACCCTAACCCCGATATCTACAGCATTGTTAACCATACCGATTTTATGCTGCGCAAATTCTTGAGTAAGCCAATCAGCACCTTCTCTGCCCGGTGCAATAATTGTATACTCAGCAGAAATAACTTCACCGTTATCAAGTTTAATACCTTTGACTTGTTCACACTCAACAATTAAAGATTGAGCAGAAACATTATTCAGGATTGTAATTCGTTCATCAAGATAATCCTGCATATTTTTAAGTACATCCAAGCTTCTTTCAGTACCCAAATGTCTTACAGGAGAGTGTACAAGTTTTAGTTCAGCAAGTACAGCCTGATGTTCAATTTCTTCAAAAACCTTCATATCAGTTCCGAAAACCTCATCAGTTGCACCATATTGAAGGTATAACTCATCTGCATAACCAATTAGATCTTCAGCTTGTTTTCTTGTCATATAATCAACAAGATGTCCACCTACATCAGGTGTTAATGTTAATTTCCCGTCAGAAAAAGCGCCTGCTCCGCCCCATCCGCATAATAAACCGCATCTTCTGCAATTTACACACTTTGGAGAACCTTCACGAATAGGACATTTTCTTTTTTCAATTTTTTGTCCTTTTTCAATTAAAACAACCTTCCAATCAGGTTTTAACTTCATTATCTCTAATGCCGCAAAAATTCCCGCAGGACCGGCACCGATTATTGCTACGTTATACATCTTTTTACATCTCCGTTTTTGTCAACCGTTTAAGTATAAAACGAACAAGAATTATTTTAAAGGCTTTGTAAAGATTTTTGTTTTAAATAATTTATAACACTTCGCATTAACCGGTATTACAAAATTTCATTTAATATTTTATAAATAAGTTGAAATTTATCTTCACTTGTTGTTTGGAGTTTCATTGTAAAATTTTTTATTAGCTCTTCTCTTGATTGTAAATGCTCAATAATGAAAAAATCAGCTATAGATTTATCTAAAATTTTAGCGATTTTACTAAGCAAATCAAAAGAAGGAAAACACCTTCCACATTCAAGTTTACTCATATGTTTTGAATCAATACCAACAAGTTCCGCTAACTCTGACTGTTTTAATCCTTTAAGTTTACGTAGTTCTTTTATTCTTGCCCCTATATATTTCTTCGTATCTTCCATATGTCTCTCCAATTCTAAGAGTATGTTATTTTACGTTAAAGTTAAACCATCTTTTTTGCGACTTATTGACAAAAGTATGCAAACAATGCATAATTTAGTTATAATACATGGAAGTTATACTTGAAAGGATTTTAAATTATGAAAAAAAGTGCTGCATTTACACTGGCAGAAGTGTTAATTACTTTAGGAATAATCGGTGTAGTTGCCGCAATGACTATACCTACTCTAATTGCAAATATAAAAGGTGCTAGAATAAGAACTCAATTAAAAAAAGGGATTTCAACACTTAACCAAGCTGCAAGATTAAATCTTGCCAATAACGACTGGGATTTCGGCACAGTCAATTACAGTGATCCAACAATGAAAATGACTACTTTACTTGATGAAAATCTTTCAGGTAAAACTTTTCTAGGAAATTATGAATACGACAGAAACAAACACGGTTACGTTATTAAAAGTTTTGAAGACGAAGTAACATGGAATGATTTTTTAGGTTCTTCAGCATGGTATATTTTATATCAACTTTCAGATGGTATGATTATTGGAATGACTCAGACCCCGCAAGATTGTACAATAGAAAGTTACAGAAAAGATAAAAATGCGTATGGTCTTAGATGTAGCGGTTTTATTGATGTTAACGGGAAACAGCTTCCAAATTCTTTAATAGAATGTTCTAATCCGGATGATACAAAACCTATATGGAGTGATAATTATAAAGAATGCACAGTAAAAATAACCGGTAATACAGGTGATATATTCCCAATAATGTTTTATGATAGCACTGTTGTTCCATCATCAAATGCCGGAAAATATATTTTGAATACTTCTAAATAAATATGTTAGATATAAATAAAGAGCTAGAAAATTTTAATTTACTTATAAAAAATATTGAGTCAAAGAAATTTGATGACTTTTATGATTTAGAATGTGAATACTGTAAAATAATTAATTTAGGAAATAGTATAAGAAATTATATAATACAAAATCCTTCTCTTTGCAGTGAACAATCAATTAAGGTTCTTACTAATCAGACAAATGATTTATCTTTACTGGAAGACAAATACAAATCTCTGTTAAATATTATTTATTTAACTAAAAGTTTATTTGACAAATATTCAATATATGTTGAACAGCTCAAAAACGAACAAAAATATGAAGAAGCAATAAATATTTATGAACAAATGTTCAAATTTTCCAAAGATTACAAATACTTACAATATATTGCAAATATTAAATTCGCAATTTTTCACGAAGTACAAGAATGTTTTGACATATATAAAGATATTGAAATACATTTGTATAACGATAAGGATTTTTGGTGGCAATTTTCTGACGTATATAATGCGAAACAAGATATTTTTAATCAAGTTTTATGTATTCAAAAAGCTCTAAATCTGGAGGAAACTTAATATATGCCTGATGTATCAATAGTTTTACCAATTTATAATGTTGAAAAATACATAAAAAAATGTTTGGAAAGTATCACTGCACAAAATTTCAAAAATTTTGAAGTGTTGTGCATTGACGATTGCGGTACTGACAATTCAATAAAAATAACACAAGAATTTGTGCAAAAAGATTCTCGTTTTAAAATTATAAAACACGAAAACAATCGTGGATTATCTGCTGCCAGAAATACCGGTATTGATAATGCAACAGGGAAATATATTTTATTTATTGACTCAGACGATTGGATTGAAAATAATTTACTGGAACAAATAGTTATCGCTTTTGAACAAAATAAAACAGATAGTGTATGGTTCAATTCGTATATTTATAACCAAAAAACCGGACAAACTTATTTTTTAACAGATAATTTAAAAGAAAGTACAAAAATCTATCTTACTCCGGATAATATAAATAATTTTGCATCATATGCTTGGAATAAAGCCTTTAAACTATCAAAATTAAAAAGTTTAAACATCAAATTCCCTGAAGGTCTTTACTTTGAAGATTCAGAATTTTACTTGAAAATCTTTTCAAATATTTCAGAAATTTATCTTATTACTCAACCACTTTATCATTATCAATTAAGAGAAAATTCAATAGTAACAAGTTCCGATAATGTTGAAAAAAAATTAAATGATATATTCCAAATTACTATAAACTTATATAAATATTTCTTATCCAATAATACATTTAAGCAAAACAAAAAAATAATTTTACGTTACTTTGCTCAAAATATTTTTTCGGTAAAAATAAATAAACAAAAAAAACACGTAATTACTCTTGCCAAAAAGGTTTTAAAAGAAATAGATTTCCCCAACAGTTATGAAGATCTTAACATTTAAAAAAACTTTTATACCCCCCTTGATATATATTTTTAAGTGATATAATATAATAGTTTAATTGATAGGGAGAGAATCTATGTCAAGTTCTTACGATAGATACAAAAGGCAGAGAGCCGCAAAAGATATTGCACGAGAAAATGTTTCCAGAAAAAAAGAAAATAAATTTTTCGCAAATTTAAAATTATTTGTACTAACAATGACCGCATTTATGCTTGCAGGTTTTGTGGCATTAAACCTATATTTGTCATCGCTGCCACCAATCGAAAACCTGGAAGATTACAAACCTAATATTGTAACAAAATTCTACTCTCAAGATGGTGAAGTTATAAAAACATTTACTGCTTACACTTATGACAGAGTAGATTTAAAAGATGTTCCCGAAGAACTTAAAAACGCACTTATCGCAACAGAAGATAAAAACTTTTACCGCCACAACGGATATGATATTATCGGTATTATAAGATCTTCTATCCAAAACGTTGTAGCACGCAGAGCCGTTCAAGGTGCAAGTACTCTAACACAACAGTTAGCAAGGATTTTATTCCTGTCTAATGAAAGAACTATAACCAGAAAAATTAAAGAACTTGAGGTTTCTGCAAGAATTGAAAAAACAATTTCTAAAGATCAAATCTTAGAAATGTACTTAAATAATGTATACCTTGGCGCCGGAGCATATGGTGTTTCTGCAGCTGCTAAAATATATTTTAATAAAAAGCTTAACCAGTTAACACTTCCAGAACTTGCTTTAATCGCAGGTTTGCCGCAAGCTCCGTCTGTATATAACCCTTACAACAGCAAAGATTTAGCTGTTCAAAGACGGAATCAGGTTTTGAAAAGAATGCTTACAATGAAGTATATTTCAAAAGAAGATTATGAAAAAGCTATTCAAGCTGATTTAAAATTAAGTACAGTTCCTCAAATATATACTACAAACAGAGCTCCATACTTTAGTGATTATGTTATTAAAGAAATGGAAAAACTGGGCTTTACAGAAACAGATATTATTCACGGCGGTTATAAAGTTATAACAACACTTGACTCAAAAGCTCAAGATACCGCAAATGAATCCATAATTAAAAACATGAAATCCTGGGGTTTAACAAATGCTTCACAACAAGCTGCAGTATTTTCGTTCAGTCCTATTGATGGCAGAATTTTAGTATATGCAGGCGGTAAAAACTATGGAGAAAGCCAGTTTGACCGTGTTACTCAGGCAATAAGACCGCCGGGTTCTGCATTTAAACCTATTCTTTACGCTGCGGCTATGGAAAAAGGTATTTCACCAAATGATTTAGTAGATGACAGCCCTATTACAATAGGAAACTGGTCACCACACAACTCAAGCCACAAATACAGAGGAAAAATCCCTGTTTATAAAGCACTAATGATATCATCAAACGTATGTGCGGCAAGAATAATTCAAGAAGTCGGAATTCGCTCTGTAATACAACTTGCAAAAGTTTTAGGAATATCAACTCCGCTTGAATACGATTATACAATATCTTTAGGCTCTAACGGTGTTAAAATGTTCGAATTTGTAAGAGCTTTCGGTGCCTTTGCAAACGGAGGTTATGTAGTACAGCCTTATGCAATCGAACGAATTGAAGATTCACGCGGAAGAGTTTTATACAGAGCCGGCAAAACTAAATCTTCACATCAATTAAGCTTAAAAACTGCCGCTGAAATGACTGCAATGATGAAAACAGTAATCCTCTCAGGTACAGGTACAGGCGCAAATATCGGTAAACCAGCTGCAGGTAAAACAGGTACTACAGATGACTATAAAGACGCTTACTTTGTAGGCTACACACCTGATATTGTAACAGGTGTATGGGTTGGCGATGATAATAATAAACGTATAAACGGACTTTACGGCGGAACACTTCCTGCTAAAATCTGGAAAGAAGTTATGACAGTTGCAACTCGTGATCTTGGTTCAAAAGATTTCGATTATCCTGAAATTGAACTTGAAAATTACAGCAGTGGTTACGGTAATGCAAAAGTCATAGGAGATGAAGAAAATCCATCTAATGAAGGTAAAGAAACAGTTCAACCGGAACCGGCAGCAGAAGAGCCTGTAAAACAGGAAGAAACTCCAGTCTCTGCTCAACCAAAAGAAACCACAGCTCCTGCCGAAAACAAACCGGCAACACCGGCTGCACCGGTTCCTGCTAAACCCGCTAACAAAATTACACCAATACCTATGGCTGTTCCGGAAAGTTTGAGGTAAGTTTCAAATGAGAAAAAGAATTCTTGCAATAAATTTTGGCGGTATCGGGGATGAAATATTTTTCCTCCCGACTCTTATATCTTTAAAAAAAGAATTCCCAGATTCCGAAATTACACTTGCCTTAGAACCACGAAGCAAAGGTGTTAAAGATTTAACAGACAAAATAGATAATTTTATACTAATTGATGTCAAAGGAAAAAATAAATACCTTGAAATGCTTAAACTTTTATTCAAAGCACAAAAAGGGAAGTATGATATCGTAGTTTCATCAGGCGGAAATAAACTTATAAGTATTTTACTGTTTTTAACAGGCATAAAAACACGCTGCGGCTATAATACAGGCTCATTAAGCCAAAAACTTTTAACATATGCCGTACCTCTTAATAAAAATCAGTATGCCTGCAAAATGTATCATGATTTAATTCGCCCGCTTACAAAGCATAACACCGAACTTCCCGAAATAAATATTGATAAAAAAGAAAAAATCGCTAATTCAGTTCTAATCCATCCCGGAGTCAGTAAATTAAGCGTTCAAAAAAAATGTATTAAAACCATTACTCCGGAGACTTGGGCAAATGTAATTGATTTACTTGTTTCAGAGGGTAAAAAAGTAATGCTTGTCGGCGGACCTGATGATAAAGAATGTATTGAAACAATTTTAAAAACAGTTCGTACCCAAAATTTTGAAAACCTTTACGATACAACAAAAAATCTAAAAGAACTGGCAGAACTGGTTTCATCAGCCGATAAGTTTTTATGTTCTGATTCAGCCCCATTACATGCGGCAGTTGCATTAGGAGTAAAAACTTATGTAATTTTCGGTCCAACAGATGTAAACGCACTTATCCCGAAATGTGAAAATGTTACACCAATTATGGCAAATGACAATTGCAAACTCAAACCTTGTCTTTGGGCAAGGCGACAAACTACCTGCGATAAATTAGACTGTCTGAAAATTACTGCAGAACAAGTTGCTAAAACAGTTTGTGAAAAAGATTAAAAATTGTAAACTTTTTATTACCTTTTTCAATTTTACACAAGAAAAATACTTTATATAAATGTAGGTTATAGTGTGAAAAGGTATATTGTTTTATGGCATACAGTAATGTAGCAACAGCTTTATTTTCTGTGAGAAATGCAGATAAAACCACTTCCGGAGACATCGGGAGATTACCTGTTACTGTCGGACAAGGTGCTGCTGCCGTAAAAGCTGCCGCACAAATGAATAATCCGATTTCAAAAGCTTTGAGTCAAGGTTTAGATATAGCAAAAAGCGATAAAGTGGTAAGTAAATTAGGCAAAGTTGTTAAATTCGCAAGCGATAATATTAACCCTTTAATTGTCGCATCAAGCGGTCTAAAAGTAGTATTAGCTGATAAAGGAGAAAGAAAAAATACTATAATCACTGAATCTGGATGTTTAGCCGGTATGTTTCTTGGCGAAGGCTTGATGAAAAAACATCTTGATAAAATTTTAGAAAAATTACCTGTAAATAAAAAATGGATTCCGATAATTAAAGGTATTGTATTTGTTACGGGTTCAATAGGTTCTTCAACAGTCGGACAAAAAATCGGTAAAAAAGCTGCCGAATATTGGGATAAACCGCTTGTAAATGAAGAAAAACAAGAACAAAAAGTTTACGAACCAATGAATTATAAAAGTTAAATTTGTGTTATAATCTACCCCAGAGGTGAATTATGACAACAATTAACATAACAAAAATGCAAGGCTGCGGTAATGATTTTGTAGTACTTGATTATTCAGAATACGAAAAAACAAATATGACAATGAGCGATTTAGCCGTAAAACTTTGCGACAGACATTTTGGAATCGGCGCAGACGGAATGATTATTCCTGATACAAAACCAAATGATGAAACAGATATCGCGTGGTATTTTTATAATTCTGACGGTTCGACCGCTCAAATGTGCGGAAACGGCATGAGATGTTTTGCAAAATACGTTTATGACAAAAAACTTGTTGATAAAAAACAATTCAGTGTAAAAACACTCGCCGGCGTAATAAAACCTGAGATTCAAGATAATGGCACTGTAAAAGTTAATATGGGAACACCAATTCTTGAAGATGCTAAAATCCCATTCAAAGGAGAGCGAACTGTTCAAATCCGCGACAAAAAATTTGATTTAACACCGGTATCAATGGGAAATCCGCACTGTATAATATTTACACAGGAAGATCCGATGCATCTAGCTCAGAATTACGGACCTGATATGGAAAAACACCCATACTTCCCTGAAAAAACCAACACTGAATTTGTTAAAATCCTTTCTCGCAATGAAATAGATATGAGAGTATACGAGCGCGGATGCGGAATAACTCTTGCCTGCGGAACAGGAGCTTGTGCAAGTGTCGTTGCCTGTGTTTTAAATAACTTAACAGAACAAAACGTAAAAGTTAACCTCTTAGGCGGGTCTGTAAACGTTGAATGGAGCGGGAATCAGGAAAATCCAAACAAAGATATTTTCTTAATCGGACCGGCTGAATACAGCTTCGATGCACAGTACATGTTGTAAAAATTTCTTTTTTCATGGTAAGATTTAACCATACACTAGAAAAATAGTAAAAGGAGAAAATTTAAATGAAAACTTATGAATTAATGACTATATTCAAACCAAACTTAGATGCTGAAGAAGTTGATAAAGTTATTGAAAAAATCAACTCAGTTATTACTGAATTCGGCGGAAACGTTGTTTCTACAGATAAAGGCGGCAGAAAAAAATTAGCTTATGAAATCCAAAACTTCAGAGACGGTTTCTTTGCTACAACAGTTTTATCTATTCCTGCTGAAAAAATCGCTGAATTCAAAAGACAATTAAGATTAAACGACAACATCTTAAGAACAATGTTTATGGAAGTTTCAGCAAAAGCTATGGCTTAATAAAAGCCAATAAATTATAGACCCTGAATCACGTTCAGGGTGACATATTAAATCAAGAAGGAAAAATAATGACATTAGCAAAAGCAGTAGTAACAGGTATAGTTTATAAAACACCTAAAACAGGGTTTACAGCAAACAATGTTGCAGTTTCATCATTCGTAATGAACGTTGGAACTCAAGAAGAAACCCTTGTTAGAGTAATTTCAAAAAGACAAGCTTTAGAAGAAGTTGTGTCAGGACTTTCAAAAAACCAAAAAGTATTAGTTGAAGGACGTTTACAAAACGGAATCAGCAAAATGGACGATGGTACAGAAAAGAAAGTTTTTGAAATTGAAGCCTCTACTATTGAGCTAATGGGCGGAAATTCATCATCATCATCTTCAAATGATGATGGCGATATCCTAACATTTGGTGAAATGGAATCATCACCTGAAGCTAACACCGATGTGTTAATGGATGACGAAGAAGTTCCGTTTTAAAAAGCCGTAAGCCGGTGTGAGTCCGGTGTGTGGCGAGCAGGGATGAACATTATATGACCGCCGTTGCGAATGTAAATGAGCGAAGCAATCTCTGATTGCACAGGCGGAAAAGTCCTCGAAATCAAAAAGAAATTAACAGTAAAACATAAGGCTAGAAAGGCAAATTAGAAAAATGGCAAGACAAGAAGATAAGAAAAAACGCAAAAATTGCAGTCTATGTGCTGACAAAGTTGAATCTATCGACTACAAAGATGCTGCTAAGTTAAAAAGATACTTAACAGAAGCAGGAAAAATCATTCCGCGCAGAATCACAGGCAACTGTGCAGCTCACCAAAGAATGATTGCTAAAGCAATTAAAAAAGCTAGAGAAGCTGCAATTATCAGCTACGTTTTTGACTAATAATTAAAAACAATTCAGACGGCGCAGATACAATTTTGTATCCGCGCCGTTTTTTCATGGTAAAAATTTACAACTTAGCTTTAACATATACTTATTTTTGATATAAATGTAAAAATTGCAAGAATAAAAAACTTTCACAAGACACATTAGCAATACTCTCCATATTTGAGCAGACCCACAATCGGTACATTTTAATATCATTTACCTTAACCCTAGTCAATATTTGCAATTGGATAGATTGATTTATAGTATTTTACAATTTCTAAATCCACATCTGCGAAAATCGCGGTTTGATCTTCTTTTGCAATTGCAAGAATTTGAGAAGTCGGCGCAACAATTACTGAATTTCCAATACCGCCGAATTCATTATTTACCTGACCTGTTTGATTACAAGAGACAAGATAAACCAGATTATCATAAGCTCGTGTTTTATTCATTGCAATCCAGGTATCCTGCGCAAAAGCTAAAGCTTCTTTATCTTGATAAACCTCATTTGGCACAATCCACGCAGTCGGCAAGACAATTATTTCTGCACCCATTTGTGTAAGCTTACGGTAATGCTGAGGATATCTCATATCAAAACAAATTGCCATTCCGACTTTTGCAAAATCAAACTGCGCAACCACATACCTCTCACCCGGTGTAATCCTATCGCCTTCTGTTCCGCCCATATAATTAAACAAGTGAATTTTACGATATTTTTCAATAATTTCACCGTTTCTATTTATCGCAAATGAAGTGTTATAAAGTTTTTCACCTGACTTTTCTATAACAGTTCCGGCAATAATATTGGTATTATATTTTTTTGCCAATTCACAAACCGCAGCAATCGTTTGTCCCCCGTTTTCATCTTCCGGCGCGTTTAAAAAAAATTCGTGATGAACACCTGTTGAGAAAAATTCCGGCAAGACTACTAAATCAAGTTTTTTATCAGAATATTTTTTGATAAAATGCTCAACTTTTTTAAGATTAATTTGCTTATCACCAAGAGTCGGTTTTAATTGTATATTTAAAATTCCTGCCATAATTTTCTCCTTTTCACTTATTTTATCATACGCACAATAAAATTGACACAGGACTTTGCCCGCGCTAATATCATATAAAAGGAGAATGGGATATGAATAGCACTACAAGTTACACAAAAGAAGATTTACTAAAATTATATAATTTACCCCTTGATGAACTATTAAAAGAATCATCAAAATATATGTCAAATAATATTGAATTTTGTTCATTAATCAACGCAAGAAACGGCAAATGTTCACAAAATTGCAAATACTGTGCACAAAGCTCTCATTACTGCACAAATATTGAATCATATCCATTAGTTGATACTGATGAAGTTATAAAAACGGCAAAAGAATCTAAAACAAACCACGTTTCCCGATTTGCAATTGTTACAAGCGGTAGAACACCTGATGAGGGACGTGATTTTGCAATTGAGCTTGAAATGATTAAAAAAATCAATGAAGAAGGATTAAATTCTTGCGCCTCAATCGGGATTTTAAATGAAGATCAGGCAAAACAGCTTGCAGATGCAGGCTTAAAAAGATTCCATCACAATATTAACACCTGCCGTTCATATTATCCGGAAGTTTGCACAACACATACATACGAGGACAGAATAAATACCTGTAAACTTGTTAAAAAATACGGAATGGAACTTTGCTGCGGTGTTATTTTAGGAATGGGCGAAAGCATTGAACAACGTATTGAAATGGCAATGGAACTTGCTGAAATTGAACCGGATTCAATCCCAATTAATATTTTAATGCCAATTCCTGAAACCCCGTTTGAAAATTACTATAATAAAATTGATGAAGAAAATATTTTAAGAACTATTGCAGTATTTAAGATTGCAAACCCGAAAGCCGTAATTCGTTTTTGCGGCGGAAGAATGAAACTGTCACAGGAAAACCAAGAACTTGCACTAAAAACTTGTGTAGAAGGAATTTTAATCGGGAATTACCTCACAACAATCGGAAAAGAACCGGAAGAAGATATTAAAACCATTGAAAAACTTGGTAAAAATTTATTATAACTAAATGGCGCCGGCATTAAAAATGCCGGCGCCATAATTATTAAAGATTTTCTAAAGCCGCAATTTTCATATCTTTAAAATCAGGAGTTTTTCCTGTCCAGATTTGTTCTGCGGCAAGTGCTTGATGAATAAACATATCAACACCATTAATTATTCTATATCCGTTTTTTTCTGCTAACTTTAACAGAACTGTTTTTTTCGGGTTATAGATTACATCATAAACAATCGCACCCATCGGAAGTGTTCTCAATTCTGGTTCTTCAACAGGAGTTAAATCAGCAGCGCGCCCTTGCATACCAATTGGTGTAGTATTTACCAGAATATTGACATCAGATAAATCTCTTATACGCTCAATTTGCAGAACTTCAAATTCAACAAGCGGAAATTTTGAACGCAAAAATGTCATAAGTTCCGAACAGTTCGGGATATTTCTTGTATAAACTTTAATTTTTCTCACTTGGGATTGAGCAAGTGCAGTAATTGCAGCACGCGCAGCCCCACCTGTTCCAAGCACACCGGCAACTTTTCCTGCTAGAATTATATCATCAGGAATTGCATTCCTAAACCCTATTACATCCGTATTATAGCCCTTCATTATTTTATCAGGATTAATCACGACAGTATTCACTGCACCTACAACATCAGCTGAAGAATCAACCTCATCCAAAAACAAAGTAACAGGCAGCTTCAATGGAATAGTTACATTAAAACCTGCAAAATTATTAGCTTTCAGATATTTAATCCTGTCAACAAGACTATCCGGCGGAGTTTCAAGAATATCATAAGTTGAATCTAAACCAAGACTTTTAAAGCCTGCTTTATGAATAAAAGTTGACAATGAATGTCCTAAAGGATAACCGATTAAACAATATTTTTCAGGACCATTATATACTTTTTTTTGCATCGCTTCAACCGGCTGAGATTCAATTACAGAAGCTGGAGTTTCAGTCTGCGCCGGAGCATCCCATGAGAAATTTGCGTTAAAATTATCTGAATATGTTGAATTTTGAACAGGTTCTGTTGAAATTTTTCCAGAATAAGATTCAGGCGTTGCAATTTGTTCTGTTTGCGAATAGTAAGAAGTTGTCCAAGTCGAAGATTGCGCCTGCGGTTCAGACTGAGAATTTAACGCACTAAAACCTGACCTTAATGGAACTTCAACAGTTGTTGCATTTGAGGTTTCAGCGATATTTACCCCTACCTCTTCCGGAGAGGAGTCCATTTGCTTTTTAAGCTCCATAAAAGTAATATTAACCCCTTGAGCCTTTAACTCTTTGTAACGCTTTAAAAGTTCCATCTTATCAACAGCCACAATTCTTACCTCATTTTATTTACTTATAATAATTATACAAAATTTCTTCCTTTTGTACAATAAAACTAATTCAGAATCTGAGAATTTCTGCCGATTTTTCTTAGACTTCTTCTGAAGCTGTTTCTTGCTCCGGTTCTACTTTATATGAGCATTTCATGCTAGAGCAAGCAATAACTGTACCTTTTTTAAGAACTTTTTTAACTAGCAGACTGCCGCAAGTCGGACAGGTTTCACCGGTAGGTTCATTCCAAAGTACAAAATCACAGTCAGGATATTTGTTACAGCCAAAAAATACTGTTCCGCGTTTTGATTTACGTTCAACAATATCACCATTTCCGCATTTCGGACAGGTGACACCTGTAGATTTACGATATGGTTTGCGGTGCTTACAATCTGCGTTTGTACATTCCATGTATTTGCCATACGGTCCAAGCTTAAATATCATATCAGAACCGCATTTTTCACATTTTTCTTCACAAATTTCTTGAGGTTTTTCAGATGATTCTTCATCATTTCCTCCTGCTTCCATCTCTTGTAAAACATTGAGTGACATTGTAGTTTTACAATCAGGGTAGCCTGAGCATCCTAAGAATTGCGAACCGGTTTTGCTTGAGCGAAGAACCATTGGTTTGCCGCAGTTTGGACAATTAATTTTTGTTTCTATGGTAACTTTTTGCGCAGTTTTCATTACAGAATTAACTTCTTCCATAAACGGAGTATAAAAATCTTGCAAAACTTTTACCCATATAGCTTGTTTTTCTGCAATTTTATCAAGTTTTTCTTCCATGCCTGCCGTAAACTTGTAATCCATAATATCAGAGAACTGACTTACCAATTGTTTTGAAACAGTTCTGCCTAAAAGTGTCGGATGAAGCGCTTTATCTTTCTTTTCAACATATTTACGGGTTTGAATTACAGTAATAATTGTAGCATACGTTGACGGACGCCCGATTCCGTATTCTTCCAGTGCCTTAACTAGAGATGCTTCATTGTATCTTGGAGGCGGCTGAGTGAAGTGTTGTTTTGGTGTAATTTTCTTACAAACAACTTTGTCACCTTTTTCTAAATCAGGAATCTTAGCGTCTGTTGCTTTATCTTCGTCATCTTCCGCATCGTTATAAAGTGTCAGGAAACCGTCAAACATAACTTTGCTTGTACCTGCACGAAGCGTGTAATCACCTGATTGAATTTCAATTGTTTTGTTTGCAATTTCAGCAGGCGCCATTTGAGATGACATAAATTTTTCCCAAATAAGTTTATAAAGTTTATACTGGTCATTATCCAGATACTGTTTAATACTTTCCGGTGTTCTTTCAGGGTATGACGGACGGATAGCTTCGTGCGCGTCTTGAACATTTTGCTTGCCTTTTACGTAAATATTAGGTTTTTCAGGATAATATTTTTCACCGTAATTCTGCAAGATAAATTCTTGCGCCATACCTTGCGCGTCATCTGAAATACGAACAGAGTCTGTTCTCATATAGGTAATCAAACCGACAGGTGTTCCATCAATTTCAATACCTTCATAAAGTTTTTGAGCAACCTGCATTGTTTTGGATACCCCAAAACCAAGCTTAGAAGAAGCCGCACGCTGCATGGTTGATGTGATAAACGGAGCAGTCGGCTTACGTTTTGTTGTTTTTTTAGTAACCTTTGAAACCTCGTATTGAGTTTCAGGATTTAATAAATAATCAACAATTTTCTGTGCTTCATCTTTATTTTTAATAGTTTTTTCAACCGCTTTGCCTTTAATCTTTGATAATTCAGCTTCAAACATTTTGCCGTCTTTATCAAGGTTCGCGTGAATTGACCAGTATTCCTGCGGAATAAATTTTTCGATTTCTTCTTCGCGCTCACATATCATACGAAGCGCAACAGATTGCACGCGGCCTGCAGAAAGATTACGATTACCAATTTGTTTCCACAACACAGGACTTAATTTAAAACCTACAAGTTTATCCAAAATCTGACGGGTTTGCTGTGCTTGCACCATATCCATATCAATTGTACGCGGATTTGCAACTGAATGTTTTACGGCTTTTGGTGTAATTTCGTTAAATACAATACGGTAAATCTTTTCATCCGGCACTTTCAAAACCTGTCTAACGTGCCATGCAATAGCTTCTCCCTCACGGTCGGGGTCGGAAGCAAGATAAATTTTATCAACTTTTTTTGCTAAATCATTTAATTTTTTTACAACCTGTTGTTTACCCGGAATTACTTCAAATTTCGGTTCAAAATTGTTATTAACATCAAACCCGAGGTTATCAGTTGCAGAATCTTTTGTCGGCAAATTACGAATATGACCATAACTTGCTTCTATTTGAAACTCTCCCCCGAGAATTTTTTTAATTGTTTTTGATTTTGCCGGTGACTCGACTATAACTAACGATTTTTCTTTGGATTTACTTTTTGTTTCTGCCATTTATCTTCTCTTATACCTTTTTATATCTATCCCCGCCGCTCTGTTTTATTATGCCTTTAAGCTCCATCGTTGTCAAGTTTATCAATAAATCGTCAAGCTTTAATTTTGTTAAAGCCAACAATTCATCCACTCCTTTTTCTTCAATTTCCAGATTTTTATAAATTTTTTCTTCATCAGGAGTCAGCATTGGAAGCGTAAGCTGTTCACCTTGTGCTTCTGTTTTAATCTCCCAGTTCAGAGCATTTAAAATATCTGCGCTTTCAGTAACAAGGGTTGCACCATTTTTTAAAAGTTTATAAATTCCTTCAGTATTCGGGTTTGAAATAAGCCCCGGGATACACATCAACTCACGTCCCTGCTCCAGTGTTAAATTCGCGGTTATCAATGCTCCGCTTTTTAATGAAGCTTCTGCAACAAGTGTTCCGTAAGACAAGCCTGAAACAATTCGATTTCTTTGAGGAAAACGGAATTTTATAGGCTCAAATGTCGGATAATATTCGCTCAATATAGCGCCATATCCGTTTTCTATATTTTGATAAAGTGTTTTGTTGCTTGCAGGATAAGTGAAATCAAAACCGCTTGCAATTACACCTATTGTTTTCAGATTATTTTCGATTGCACAAGTGTGAGCTACAGTATCAATCCCTGATGCCAATCCTGATACTATACAAATATCAGTTCCTGCAAGTTCAGATAAAATCTTTTTTAAATCTCCTCTGCCATGCATACTTGCTCTTCGTGAACCAACAACAGCAAGAGTTTTATCCAGATTACATTCAAAAAGCTTGCCCTTATAATACAAAACAGCAGGCGGGTTTGAAATTTGTCTTAACATTTTCGGATAATTTTCATCCTCAAGAGTCAAAAAATTTATCCCGCGAGTTTCAACATCCGTAAAGGTTCTGTCTATATCAACCTTATCACGGTATTTTAAAAAGTTTTCGCATTTTTTAACACTTATACCGTCAATTTGCTTCAACTGCGCAATTGAAGCATTAAATGCTGTTTCTATATCACCAAAATGTTCATACAGCTTTTGAATAAAGCTGCTGTCAATCTGTTCTATAGAAGAAAATGCTATCCAATACTTCCTTTTCATTTAGCCGTTCATCTTACCTTTAATATTCTGAATTAAGCCGTTAACACTTTGTTTTTCTTCATCAGGAATCTCAAAATTCAAATAATCTTCCAGATATTCAATTGCATCCGCGTAATCCCCGCGTGCCATAAATAAAATTGCAGCTTTTTTATATGCAGGATGAAATTTATTATTCGCTGCAATTGCTTTTAAGAAATTGGACAAAGCTTTGTCAATCTCATCATTTGCCTGATAAGCTTCTGCAAGGTAATAGTAAATCAATTCGTTATCCTGTTTGAATTCCAGAACATTTTCTAAATTTTCAATTGCAGAATCATAATTCCCGAATTCAAAATAAATTTTTGCTAAATCATAATAAGCATCATAATTTTCCGGCTGTTTTTCCAGAATATAAACAAGCTCATCAATTGCAAGATCGCCTTTTGCATCTTCCATATAAAAACGAGCAAGATAATGTCTGAAAATAATATCATCAGGAAGCATATCAATCGCGTAAGATAAAATATTTATCCCTTCGCCAAGACGCCTTTGAGTGTAATATAAATCCACAAGATTAATATAACACTGTGGAATTTGCGGATTATGTTCAATACATTTTAAGTAGTTTTTCTCAGCTTTTTCAACATCTCCAACGTTTGCATAACACAAACCTAAGTTGTTATAAATTTCAGCATTATCAGTTTCAACTTCCAGAATTGATGTAAATAAATCAATTGCACCATTCCAGTCTTTTTTCTTAAAACATTCTATCGCTTTATCAATCTTTTCCTGCATTGCCAATTCCCTATAAACCTAATGTTACATTATCGTCTGAACCTGAACCGATATTTTTAATAACAGTTCTTGTGTTGCCTTGAGCATCAAAACTTTTTGGAGTCATTGTCATTTTAATTTTGTCAGCATAGATTGTACGAACACCTTGAGTTATACTTGAACGTCCTGTAAAATATGCTTCGTTAGGTTTAGTTGAGCCCGGTGTCGGGTACAATGTAACCTTAGGTCCTGCCGCATAGTAATCCTGATACCAGATTCTTACATTACCGCTTGCATTAAATATTGATTTTTTCTGGTTGTATTCCTGATAGCTTGATTTTAGAACCAATTTTGAACCGTCATCCATCACAGCATTTGATGTTGTATTACCATACGCTGTAAGGTTACCGGTTGAAGCTTCATAAACAAATTTATCAGCATATGATTCGTTATTTTCTTGCTTAACTTTAGCATTACCTGTCAATACAAGACGTTTTAAATCACCGTTTTTATCAGTTGTAATTTGTGCTCCGTTTGAGAAAGTTTCAATATCTTTATAAAGCATAGTAACAGCACCGGTTGCAGTCATAACCCCGGTTTTTGTATCGTATTCCTGAACATCCGCGTTGATTACAACAACAGGAGTCTTACCTTCAAATACAATTGATTGAGTGTCACCTTCCGCTCTGATAATCTTTGTAATCAAAGAAACTTTCAAAATATTTGCTTTAACTTCTCTTTTTTTATTTTTCTTAATTTCAAAAGCATAAGGTTTATCATAAAAAGTTGCAGTATCAAGTTTTTGATCGTTTGTAACATTAACATCCGCACTGTCACCAACAACCTTTAAATCATCAACAGTAACTTTTACATTCCCGTTAAATTTAATTTTATTATCAGATTCGTTAAACGATTGGTTTTTAGATTCAATAATTAAATCAGAAGCCTGAACACCAAGCCCCGCCAATAACATTAACGATACAAATCCCAGTAATATCTTTTTCATACTATTTTTTATCCTCATAAACTTTTGAAACAGTGTTTCCGATTATTTTAAAACTGTCATACTCCGGACTGATTACGATTTTATCCGCAGTTGAAAGTAATTCTTTTCCTTTTTGAATTTTAACATGCCCTTCCGCAACAATAGGCGTGTGCGAATTTATCCAATGAAGGTTATCGGCATTTAATGTAATCCCGTCTTTTAAGACAATAAAAGTATCTTCATGAAGAGTTATATCACCTTCTTTTGAATTATAAGTACCTTTTGAAGATTCAAAACTCATCGAAACTTCATTATCTTTATAGAAATTTCCGATAACTTTATTTAACTGAGCTACCCCGTTTGAGCTGTCCCATTTTCCGGTTTCACCGTATATTTCCCAGTATTTTTGGTCATCTTTTGTTTCAGTCAAAATTATACCGTTCACAACAGCTTCCTGCTCATCTCCACGGGATTCCAGCTGCTTACGGTTAAAATCATGTGTAATAATACCGGCAGTAATAAAAGCCCAGGCTAATACCCCTCCGATAGTCAATAATGCAGCTGCATATAACCTTTTTTTCTTCGGTAAATCATTCCATTTCATATTCAAAATTTTAACACAAAAGATTACAAAATAAAATTTTCTGCCGTAATAATTAAATATCTTAATATTTACACACTATTATTACTTTTGTACTATAATTAATGTGTTATAGATTAGGGAAGAGGATATATATATGGCACTAAGATATGATTGCGGAGAGGTTATTACAGCTATGGTAACGCCTATGGAAAAATCAGGCGCTATTGATTACGATAAAGTAGAATCTCTTGCAGCACATTTAATCAGTTCCGGAAGTGATGCTATTCTTGTTGCCGGAACCACAGGAGAATCTCCTACATTAACTAACGAAGAAGAAATTGAACTGGTAAATTCCGTAAAAAGAGCGGTTGCAAATAAAGCTAAAATTATTCTTGGCGCAGGCTCAAATTCTACAGCTTCTGCTATTGAATACACAAAATTTGCACAAAAAGAAGAAGTGGATGCAATTTTATCAGTTGTACCATACTATAACAAACCGAACCAGAAAGGTATGATTGAACACTTTTCAGCTATTGCAGAAAGCACTGATTTACCAATTATTTTATACAATATTCCAGGTAGAACAGGGGTTAATATGCTTCCTGAAACAGTCGCATTTTTGGCAGAAAAATATAATAACATCGTAGGTTTAAAACAAAGCTTCCCTGATATGGATAAAGTAACAGAGTTAAAAATGCTATGTCCTGAAAACTTTGTTATATATTCAGGTGATGACAGCTTAACACTTCCGATGTTGTCATTAGGCGCTCACGGAGTTATCTCTGTTGCATCTCACATTTTCGGTTCTGAAATTAAATCAATGATTAGAAACTTTAAATCAGGTGAATTAATTGCAGCAAGAAATATGCACAAAAAACTTTATCCGGTATTCAGAAAATTATTTATGGCGCCTAATCCGGTTCCTGTTAAGTCAGCATTGGCTTATAAAGGGTTAATACACGATTATGTAAGAAAACCATTAGCCGTGTTATCAGACGAAGAAAAAATCGAATTATTCAAAATAATTGATAGTGTTAAAGCAGAATTAAGCGAAGAGGGCTAGTTCATTTTTATCAACTTTGACTTATCATCATAATAAAAACAGTAAAAGTAGTACATATAAGAGGGTAAAAAATTGAAAAACAAGATTATTATGTTTTGGGTAATTGTAGCAATTGTCATAGCATGTGTCTTTACAATCTACAAAAAACCAACAAAACTCGGACTTGATCTTGTAGGCGGTTCAAGAATTATGCTTGAAGCAAAAACTACAGACTCAGTCAGAAAAATTACTCCTGAAGTTATGAATCGTTTACAATATGCAATCGAAAGCCGTGTAAACAAATTAGGGGTATCCGAAACAAGCGTTGCTCAAGTCGGCGACAAAAGACTTATTGTCGAAATTCCTAACGTAACAGACCTTAAAGAAGCTGAAGCATTTTTAGGTAAAACTGCACAGTTAGAATTCAAACAGCCCGTATTTGATGCTAATAAAAAACCGGCAAGAGACGAAAAAGGTTTGCTATTATGGGAATCTACAGGTTTAACCGGTGAAGACTTAAAATCAGCATCAATCGGTTCTGATCAAACAGGTCAGTGGACAGTTTCTCTTGAATTCAACGGAAAAGGTGCTACAAAATTTGCCGAACTAACCCAAAAATTAGTTGGTGAACAAATGGCAATTTTCTTTGACGGCGAAGAAATCTCAGCACCGGTAATCAGAGAAGCAATTTTTGGCGGACGTGCTGAAATTTCCGGCGGTTCTTCCGGTTTTGCATACGAAGAAGCAGAAAGAATGGTTAACCTCCTTAATGCTGGAGCACTTCCTGTACCATCTGATATTATTCAAGAAAACACTGTTGGACCAACACTAGGTGCTGACAGTATAGAAAAATCCAAATTTGCAGGTCTTTTAGGTATCGGACTTGTTATGATATTTATGGTATTTTACTACAGATTACCGGGCTTCATTGCTGACATTGCACTTGTAATCTATGCTTTAATACTTTTTGCACTATTCAAAATTATTCCGGTTACATTAACACTGGCTGGTATTGCAGGTTTCATTCTGTCTGTCGGTATGGCTGTTGATGCTAACATCCTGATTTTTGAAAGAACAAAAGAAGAATTGAAAGCAGGCAGAAACTTATTTACTGCAATAAATTCAGGTTTTGACAGAGCCTTCACAAGTATTTTCGATTCAAACATGACAACCGTTCTTGCTTGTGTAATCCTGTATTTCTTAGGAACAAGCGTTGTTAAAGGTTTTGCCTTAACACTTGCTCTTGGTGTAATTGTTTCAATGTTCACAGCAATTACCGTTACTAAAAACTTCATGCACTTAATCTTTGGTACAGGAGAATTAAAATATCCTGCATTATTCGGTCTATCTAAAGACGAAATCGGAAAAGGTTATGAAGTACAAGAAACCAAACGTGAAAAAGCACGTTTCGGGGTTTTAGACTAGGAAAGTTGAGGTAAATATAAAATGTTTAATTTCAATAAAACAGTGCATGTTGTAAAATACAGAGTTCTTTGGATGATATTATCCGCATGCTTACTTTTACCGGGAATTGCAGCTATGATTTATTCAATGGTGACATACCCGACACACGCTCCTGTTAAAGTTGGTATCGACTACACAGGCGGAACAATTCTTCAATACGGTGTTCCGGAAACAATAGATAACGAAGCAGTATCTAAAACAAGAGAAGATTTAGATAAAATAGGTGTTCAAAACCCTTACATCCAAATTCTTAATGTTAACCCGACTGCTGAAAATAACAATATTAAATCAGTAATTTCTATCAGAACTAAATTTATTGATGAAGGTTCTGAAACAGCTGAACAAATTACAAACACAGTAAAAAGTGAATATAAAGATGCCGAACTTATTCAAGTATCATCTGTCGGTCCGACTCTTGGTAAAGAATTGTTCAAAATGTCTTTAATTGCCTTAGCACTTGCAATTTTAGGTATGATTGTTTATATTTCATTAAGATTCAAATTTGAATACGCGGTTGCGGCAATACTAGGACTTGTACACGATGTCTTATTTGTAACAGGGGTATTTTCATTACTTGGAATATTCTGTGATGTACAAATTGATGGATTATTCCTTACTGCTATCTTAACAATTATCGGTTTTTCAATTAACGATACTATCGTAACATTCGACAGAATCCGTGAAAACTTAAGATATTACGGTAAGAAAATGACATTTGGAGAAATCGTTGACGCATCAGTTAACCAAACACTTGCAAGAAGTATAAATACTTCATTGACAGTATTTATAACACTTGCAGCATTATACTTCTTTGGCGGAGTAACTACAAAAGACTTCGTTTTAGCTATGATGTTAGGCGTAATTGTCGGTGTTTATTCAAGTATTTTCTTCTGCAGTATGATTGTTGATTTCTGGGAAGAAAGAAAAGGTAAAAAAGCTCAACCTGCAGCTTAGTTTACCACATACAAAATTTCAGGCTACGGACATTATCCGTAGCCTGTTTTTTATTTATAATTCATCTGCTTCCGACGGATCTTCCATGCAGGAAAGCTTTTGTAGAATTTTATATATTGTTATTCCGAAATGTAAATATTATCTGATAAGAAATTTTTATATTCGATATAATCAATATATTTATTTCCGTCTAAATCATATTTATCAAATTCATCAGATAATTCACGAATCTTTGTCATAAGAGAATCCGGTCCATCTTTTTCTAAAGATGATAAATCATTACCCAATAATTTTATAAAATTCAACATCCATTCATTTTTTGAAATGAAATAACTTTTATCAACATCCATTTTCAAAAAATCTTTTGCGATCTCTTCATCTGTAAGATTACGAAATCCAGCCGGTACATTGTTTCTTTCCTGAGTAATAATATAACGCATAAGCTATTCTCCTATATTGCCAGAATTACATTTTTTATATTTTCATCAACAACAGAATTTAAAGCAGTATTTTTATCATCTGATGTTAAGGATTCGAATTGCTTTAAAACCTCAAGAGCCTTAATTACAATTGCAGGATTTGAGGATTTTAAAAGCATTCTTATACTTTCTTCGTTTTCAGTAAATTCCAGTGCAGTAAATATAAATTCACTTTTTTCATTTAATTCTTCATCTATCAATCCGTACAAAACACTCATAGCAATTCCGGATAAAAGCTTTTTGATATCATGAATTTCTTGTTTTGTTTCTTTTGTTTCATCAAACAAATACTCATCATTTTCAGTCAGTGTTTCAAACTTATCTGCGGCATTTAGTAAAACTGCGGCAGAAGAAGAGGTTTTTGGTGATTTTATAACCATTTCTAAAAATTCATAAAGCTGAAAATCGAAAACCTGAGCAAGTCCTAAGATTTCACCAAGTCCGTTTATAATAAGATTTGCAATATATAATCCTTCGCGTTGATTATTTTTATAAACAGTAAATAAGTCTGTCAAATATAGTAATTCACCTGCCATATTTTCAGCCATAGAGGACTTTTTAATTGCGGAAATTATCGTTGGAACTGCGTTTTTATTACCGTAAGAGACGAGAAATTTTGCTCCATCTAAGCGAATAAATTCATCATCAGAATCCAACATTAAAATTGCTTTATTATAAGACTCAACATCATTTAAGATTCCTAATGTAGAGGCACAATTAGAAGCAAGTGCTGAATTTTGACTATACGCATTTTCTTTCAAAAAATCCAGCGAAAGCGGGTCTTGAATATATGAAAAATATTTTGCGCAGTAAGTTTTTTCATCATCTGTACCGTTTTCAAACAATTCAAGCATTTTATCTGTTAAATCTTCATCAGCGTACTTTACAAGTGTCGATATTATAAAATCTTCGTACGAGGGAGAATAATATTTTAAAAAATTTAACAAATTAAGGTAATTTAATTCATTACAAACTTTTTCAAGCCTTGATGCGACATTTTGTTTTACAAAATCAAAAAGGAAATCGTCTTTTTCAACGAGTTCACAAAAAAGATCTACATCAGGATTATTTATAAGACTATAAGCTACAGGCTCAAAATCATTAGGATTTTTGCCTGTCAATTTCTTTAATTTATCACTCATAAAGAAAACCTGATTAATCTAAGTAAAATACTGTAATAACTTTATGACCTTCTTCAGCGTATTGAACTGCGTTATGAAGAGTTTTACTTGTATGAGAAAGGAAACAGATTAACTGATTACATTCATCAATAATTTCTCTGTTACAAACGCGTGAAGCATCAGCTAAAGTCATCATAGCGCGATCAGAATGTTCAATAATATTAGGAACACCGATTAACTGATCTTGCACATCAGACGGCTGCTGACCGATAGTTTGCGGCAGAATAACACATAATTTATCAGGATTAGCTTTCATAGCACCGCGGATTGCAGCTGCGTTTGTACCTGAAGAGCCACCGGATGTAATGATTGTATTACCTTGCATAACAAGAGCTGTAGATAAAGTTTCAATCATTTGCTGATGTGTGATAGGAAGATTACGGCTTCCGATAATTGCGATTTTTTTTGCTGATTGTTTAATAGTTGCAAGTTCCATTGCAAGCTCATCAACAGTATTTGGAGAATCTGATTTTACTGTATCCATTTCATCATCAATAGGAACAATAATCTTTTGTACATCTCCGCTGTTTTCGTCTGCGCTTAATAAAATTTCCATATCACTTTCTGTCATTTTTTGTTTACCTTCTAATTGCATTAATTACATTTTTCAACTATGCTGTATTATATCATATTTTTTTTGATTTGGGAAGAGGTCATGGAAAATCTATTAGAAAATCTTAATAAGGAACAAAAGGAAGCTGTACAAACAACACAAGGTCCGCTATTGATTTTAGCAGGCGCAGGCTCAGGTAAAACAAAGGTTTTAACAACAAGAATCGCATACATGATTCGTCAGGGTGTAAGACCAAGAAACATTTTAGCCGTAACATTTACGAACAAAGCAGCTAAAGAAATGAAAGAACGTATCGGTAAAATCATCGGAGAAGATACGGTTAAATATATGTGGGTCGGTACATTCCACGGAATCTGCGGAAGAATTTTACGCGAAAATATCGACAAATATAATACTGCAACAGGCAAAAACTTAGATAAAAATTTCACAATCTATGATGATTCAGATACCAATCAAATAATTACAAGAGCAATCAAAAAACTTAATCTTGATGAAAAAGTTTATCCGACAAAGCTTGTTAAAACAGTAATTTCAAATGCGAAAAATAAAATGCAGGATGCAACAACTTTTGCAACTTACGCAAGAGATTTTAAATCCCAAAGAATCGCATCCATTTACGAAGAATACGAAAAAGCATTAAACAATAATAACGCTATCGACTTTGATGATATGTTGATGCTGACAGTTAAATTATTAGAACAAAACGAAGAAGTCCGTCGTCAGTATTACGAAAGATTCCAGCATATTATGGTCGATGAGTATCAGGACACTAACCTTGCACAGTATAATCTTGTCAATATGCTTTATACAAATCTGTCAAAAGATGTTCCGGATGAACGTTCATTATGTGTTGTAGGTGATGTCGACCAGTCAATTTACTCTTGGCGCGGAGCTGATTTTACAATCATTATGAATTTTCAAAAGGATTACCCTAAAACAAAACTGATTAAACTCGAACAGAATTACCGTTCAACAGCTTGTATCCTTAACGCCGCAAACGCAGTTATTGAAAACAACGACGAACGTGTTGAAAAAGTTCTGTATTCAAACAAAGGTGAAGGTGAAAAATTAAGCTATTACATCGCCGCAGATGAAACAGATGAAGCAAATTACATTGTTTCAAATATTAAACGCACCGCAAAAGGTAACTATAATCAATTTGCAATTCTATATAGAACCAACAACCAGTCCCGTGCATTAGAAGAAGCTTGTATGGCTACAGGTGTACCATATAGAATCTATGGCGGTACAAAATTCTACGACCGCGCAGAGGTTAAAACAGTAATTTGCTATTTAAAATTAATCAATAACACAGATGACTCACAAAGCTTACGCCGCGTAATAAATATTCCAAAACGCGGAATCGGCGACACCACAGTAAAAAATCTGTCTGACTTTGCAAATTCAAAAGACATAAGCCTGTTTGAGGCAATTAAAATCTGCGAAGATTCTGAAATTGCACCAAAAACACGTTCAAAATTAAAAGATTTTGCAAGCTTAATTCAAAAATTTAAAGACGCTCAAAGCGCATACAGCCTGAAAGATTTTGTAACCCTTGTTATTGAAAAATCAGGCTACTTAGCGGAATTACAATCAAAAGCCGCAACGAATCCGGATTTTCAGGATGATATAAATAACTTGCAGGAACTTGTAAACGTAGCAGAAGAATTTGTCCCTGAAGAAGAAGATAATTTGCTTGGCGAATTCTTACAGCAAGTTGCACTTGTATCTGACCTTGATTCAATGGAAAACGAAACAAATAACATTACAATGATGACCCTCCACGCGGCAAAAGGTCTGGAATTTCCGACCGTATTTATTGCAGGAATGGATGAAGGGATTTTCCCGAGCCAGCGTACGCTTCAATCAAATTCCGAAGTCGAAGAAGAACGCCGACTTATGTATGTAGGTGTAACTCGTGCTGAAGAAAAGTTATACTTAATATCAGCAAAACGCCGCCAAACCTGGGGAGAATACCGCTACTACAACCCGTCAAGATTTATTGAAGAAATTCCTGCAAATCTGATTGAGTCAATGGAGTCAGAAGGTAGATTGAGCCGTGAATCAACATTCAGAAGCGCTGTAACAACCGCTAAAGCAAAATCAGATTCTGACGGTTATATTAAACCTTCAACAGGATTTGGCTCAAACTTTGTAGCTCCTCAAAGACGCGGACTTGCATCATCGACTTCAACAAATTCAAGCCGTCCGACATATCAAAAGCCTGCTTCAAACCGCACACCGCAGCGTACAATTTTGGTTAAATCTGCAATCAATAAAAAACGTGAGCAGGAAAAAATTGATGCGTTTATGAAAGATAACGCAATTAAGCGTATGGCGGAAGAACGCCGCAGACAGCAAGAAGCTCAACGACTTGAAGCCGAACAAAAAGAACGCGAAAGAGAGCAGAGCAAATTTGTAGATGATACTTTTGAAGTCGGTCAACGCGTTTTCCACGACAAGATGGGAATCGGTCATATCACAGATGTTTTGAATGTCGGTGACAGCGTAATGTACACAATCGACTTTGGCAAACTTGGTAAAAAAGCCATGGACGCATCATATGCGAAGTTAAAGAAATTCTAGATTATGTAAACATTTTTGAAATCACTAAATCACCAAGTAAGAACAGAAAATTACGCTCACGCTATTTTCTTGTCAATTCAGAGTGACGTTATATTTTTCCTTGTCATTCCGGGTCTGATTCGGAATCTATAAAATATCCAGCGGATCGACATCGATTGTCATTTTAATATCTTTTGGCGCGGTAATCTTATTCAAAAAGCTTGAAACAAACTGATGTCCTTTATCTTCCAGTTTATTTTTAATAAGAATTTGGAATCTGTAATAACCATTTATGCGCTCAATTACGCAAGGTGTCGGTCCAAGCACTTCAATCCGTTCGCCAAACCCAAATTTTTCAATCATAGTACATAGCCTTAGTGCAATTTCCTGCGCAGCTTTTTCTGCACGGAAGTTGTTTTGTGAACTCAAAATTAATCTGATAATCTGGCTGAACGGCGGATAATCGAAATCCTCACGCGATTTAATTTCTTTTTCGTAAAACTCTGAATAATTTTGAGATTTTGCACTTTCAAGCGCATAGTATTCGGGATTGTAAGTCTGGAAAAGCACACGTCCTTTGAATTCTCCGCGTCCTGCACGTCCTGCAACCTGTGTTAAAAGCTGAAAACCTCGCTCGGATGCTCTAAAATCCGGCAGATTAAAACTTGCATCCGCAGAAATTACCCCGACAAGTGTAACGTTAGGATTATCCAAACCTTTTGCAATCATCTGAGTTCCGACCAGAATATCAATATCACCGCGCTGAAAACGTTCCAGAAGCCTGATGTGTTCACCTTTTCGGGTTAAAACATCACTATCAATCCGCTCAACATTATACCCTTGATACAAATCTTTTATGTATTGCTCAATTTTTTGTGTACCAGTGCCAGAGTTTTTCAACCCGTCAAACCCGCAATTCGGACAGGAATCAGGAAAATACTCAACATGGTTGCAGTAGTGGCATTTTAACATATTGTCTTTCGCGTGCCATATCATCGGAATCGCACAATTCGGACACTCAATTACGTGTCCACAGCCCTGACACTGGGTATAGGTCGAAAACCCACGGCGATTTATCAGCAAAATTACTTGCTGTTTATTATCAAGAGTTTCTTTTATTGCTGTCTGCAAAGGCTTTGAAATCAAGCTTTTATAAGCCGCACGTCCATATTCTTGCATATTAATAACCGTAACCGGCGCAACTTTCGCGTTATTGTAGCGTTTAAGCATCTCGTATAGGTGGTTTGAGTTAACTGCACGGTAATAGCTTGAAATATCAGGTGTAGCCGAACCCAAAATCAGCGGACAGGAATTAAATTCTGCAAGTTTTCTTGCCACAAGCCGCGCATCATAACGGGGAGCTGGCGAGGTTTGTTTGTATGCTCCTTCATGCTCCTCATCAATAATTATAAGTCCTACATTTTTAAGCGGCGCAAACACAGCAGAACGGGCGCCTGCAAGGATTTTTATCTCATCATTATAAAGTTTTTGCCAAACATCGTACCGCTCACCCTCTGAAATACTGCTGTGCCATATCGCAACATCTTTTGTGCCAAATTTCCGTGCTAAACGCTTTGTTAATTGAGACGCAAGTGCAATTTCAGGCGCTAAAAACAAAACATTCTTACCTGATTTTATTGTATCGTCAATCACTTTGAAGTATACTTCTGTCTTGCCGCTAGCCGTAATCCCGTGAAGTAAAATTTGCGGAGAAACTTCCTCTTTTATCTGCGCCGAAATTCCTTCATAAACCTTTTGCTGGGTTTCTGATAATTCATACAATTCTTCTTTTTTATCAATTTTTAGAATATCAAGCGGGTTACGGTAAACCTGTTCTGTCACAAGCTTTACACACCCAAGAGCTTCAAGTTTTTTCACTGTTGCACGGGTTGTTTTTGCCAGTTTTTCAAACTCAATTAATGGCATTTTACCCTGTGCTTGTAATACCTCTAAAACCTGTAATTGCCGCTTTGTCGCGCCGTCTGTTTTAACAAAAATTATTGATTGTTCGGTTTTCAGTGATTTTTCAATGAGTTTTAACGGAATTGCAGTATTCAAAACTGTAATCAAATCTGTACAATAATAATTTGCGACCCATTCCAGAAGTTTTAAATATGCCACAGAAAACAGCGGGGTTTCATCAAGAATTTTTGCAACCCGTTTTGCCTTAATCTCAGGCGGCAGGTAATCCGAAAACCCTACACAAAACGCATTGATAAGCCCCTGTCTGCCAAAAGGGACAAGTAAAGCCTGACCAATTTTGATTTTGTCACTCATTTCAGGCGGAATAATATAGCTAAAAGTCTTGACCCCAAGCGCTTTAACATTCACCAGGCATACGGCATAAGTATGTTCATGCATAAGAGAAGCCGGCTCATGCTTTTTTAACGTAAGCTTGCGAGCCGGTAATTTAAATAATTTGTTTTGTACAGTTTCTTCTGTCACGTGACAGCTCCTACGCTTCCTCAGCTGCCATAAATTCTTGTTTAGCTTCTTCAATAGCTTCTGTTAACAAATCCAACTGGTCTGGTGAGAAAGTCACACCTTTTTTAGTAGGAAGCCAAGTTGCACCTTCATCAGTTGTGTAAAATATTCTCATATTAAGATAGCTTCTGCCTTTATATTCACTAACAGAAATTTGTAATTGTTCTGTATCACTTCTTTCGATTGTTGCTAAAATTTTCGCATCTGCCATATTTTTCTCTCCTTATTAACTATGCCAGAACATATTAACATAAATCAAACCGTGCGTAAAGAATATATTACCTTTTTAAAATTTTTTCAAATAAAAAATTTCACAAAAAAGAAGGTGGCTTTAACTTAAGTCACCTTCCTCATTATTAAATTAACTTTTTAATTTTCATCAAGCAAGCTGGTCTGCTGAATATCTTCTGCTGGAGCAGATTCTGTTGATTCAGAAGGTGCTGCTTTTATTGTCACATCATCATCGTCAGGATTAATGATTTTATTAACAGAACAAACCATATCGTTATCGTTCAGGTTCTGAGCTCTTACACCTGTTGCAGGACGTCCTTGCTGTGAAATTGAACCGGCATTCAAACGAGTTACAACACCATTTGCAGTAACCATCATAATATCATCTGAATCTCTTACGATAGTCAATGCTACAAGTCTTGAAGCACTTGATTTAAATTTAGTCGCAATCAATCCGATTCCGCCTCTGTTTTGTGTTCTGAATTCAGATAATTTTGTACGTTTTCCAAAACCGTCTGATGTCACTACAAGCAAGTCAGCATCGTAATCTTGCGGAACAATGTCGCAGCCTACAATTTCATCACCTGTACGTAATTTCATTGAAATTACACCACGTGCACTTCTGCCTAGAGGTCTTAAATCCTGAATTGGGAATCTGATTGCCATACCGCAAGATGTACCGATAATGATTTCATCTTTTGCAGTTGCAAGTTTTACCCAGCATAAGCTGTCGCCTTCATCCAAACCAATCGCAATAATACCGTTACGTCTGATATTTGAGAAGTTATCAAGTTCAATACGTTTGATATTACCTTTTTTAGTAAGCATAATAAGATTCAAGTCTTTAGAGAATGAACTTACAGGAACAACTGCTGTTATTTTTTCATCCTGATCAATCGGAAGAACGTTTACAATAGGCAAGCCTTTAGCCTGACGTCCACCTTCCGGGAAGTCATATACATTTAAGCTATAAACCGTACCTTTTGATGAGAAGAACAACACTTTATCATGCATCATTGCAGTAAAGAAATGTTGAATATCATCATCATCTTTTGTTTTCATACCTGATTTACCACGTGTTGCACGGTTTTGACGTTCAAATGTATCAAGTGAAATACGTTTCAAATATCCTTGATGAGTAATAAATACAGCCATCGGAGTATTCGGAGTTAAGTCTTCAATTGTAACTTCACCCTGTTCCGGCAGAATTTGAGTTTTTCTGTCATCCCCGTATTTTTCTTTATCTTCAAGAAGTTCTGCTTTGATGATGTCAAGGATTTTTTGACGGCTTGCAAGAATTGATTCATATTCGGCAATCTTTTTCAACAATTCATCGTATTCAGCCTTAACTTTATCTTGTTCCAAACCTGTCAAACGTCTTAATTGCATTTCTAATATTGCATTTGACTGATCAACATCAAGCCCGAATCTGCTCATCAAACCTTCGCGCGCATCATCAGTTGTTTTTGATTTTTTGATAAGTTCAATAACTTCATCAATTGAACCAAGTGCAATAATTAAACCTGCTAAAATATGAGCTCTGATTTTTGCTTTTTTCAGGAAGAAAATAGTTCTTCTTGTAACGATTTCAATTCTGTGTTCAACAAACTCGTTTAATACTTCGTATAAGTTCATCAAACGAGGCTGTTTACCGCAAAGCGCAACCATGTTTACACCGAATGTCGTTGCTAGCTGAGTATATTTAAACAAGTTATTTTTAACAACATCAGGTTTAGCATCACGTTTAAGCTCAATAACGATTCTCATACCTTCACGGTCAGATTCGTCACGGATATCAGAGATACCGTTAATTCTTTGTTCCTTAACCAAATCAGCAATTTTTTCGATTAAGTAAGCCTTGTTAACCTGATAAGGAATTTCAGTTACTACAATTGCTGTTCTGGATTGGCGTCCGCCACCGCCTGCGATTTCTTCAAAACCAGCAACTGCTGACATTTTAATTGAGCCTCTACCTGTTTCATAAGCCTGTTTAATATCATTTAAGCCGATAATTGTAGCCGCTGTAGGGAAATCAGGTCCTTTAATGTGTTCCATAAGTTCAGGAATAGTAATTTTCGGATTATCAATCAACGCAATAGTACCGTCAACGACTTCGCAAAGGTTATGAGGCGGAATATTTGTTGCCATACCAACCGCAATACCTGAAACACCGTTTAATAACAACATCGGAAGCCTTACAGGAAGAACTGCCGGCTCTTGTAGGGATCCATCGAAGTTAGGTTCAAACTCAACTGTTTCACAATCAATATCAGCAAGCATTGATTGAGTAATTTTATGCATACGAGCTTCCGTATAACGCATCGCAGCAGCGCCGTCACCATCAACCGAACCAAAGTTACCATGCCCGTCAACCATCAAATAACGTGTTGAGAAGTCTTGCGCCATACGAACAAGAGCTTCGTATACTGAACTGTCGCCGTGCGGGTGATATTTACCAAGAACTTCACCGACAATACGAGCACATTTCTTAAACGGTTTATCAGGATACATTCCCAATTCATTCATAGCGTATAAAATACGTCTGTGAACAGGTTTTAAACCATCTCTAACATCCGGTAATGCACGTCCGACAATTACACTCATTGCGTAATCAATATACGAACGCTTCATCTCTTCTCTTATATTTACAGGAACGATTTTCCCGTGATCGAACATATTTTGCTGAGTCAATACTCTTCCCTCCAGTCTATACTCCTTGATAACAGTATAGCATAAACATAAAGTTTATGGCTAAATCTTAACAAGCGGTAAAGATTTATTACTATCAAGCCGGCATAAAACTACAGGGAAAGTACTCTACATAATCCATTTCACATTTTCTTTTTTTACAACCGCAGGATTGCCAGCAACCATAGTATTTGGCGGAACATCTTTTGTCACAACCGAACCTGCCGCAATTATTGCACCGTTACCTATTGTAACACCTTTTAATATTACAGCGCCCTGACCAATCCATACTCTATCACCTATAACAACAGGTTTAGCGGGGTTTAAACATTTTCCATCGTTATTAATTATCGTATGGAAATCAGAATCTGCAATATAACAATTAAATGAAATTGCTACATTTCTGCCAATTGTAATACTATTTTCACAATGAATAATTGTTCCCTGATTTACATAACCTGAACCCAAATTTACTACGGCATTTTTTCTCAATCTTAATTGAGTATCAGGATATAACCTGAATTCACCTTCTACATTCACAGTAGAATTATCTCCTAAAGCCACAATACATTCAGCATTAGAACCAGGTATTAATTTTTGGTTTAATATCAGTTTGCCGCCTCCGGTAATTCGTCCTGTGTTTGATTTATCCCGAATAATTGTGTTTCCGTATTTTACAATCTTTGCGGTATATCGTTCACTATCGTTACTTGATGAAAAACCGGCAACTAAATTAGTATCGGGATTGGCATATGCCGGAATTTCTTCGAAACTTTTTGTAATAAATTCAGCATCTGCTGAGCATAAATAACTGCCGTTTTCAGAAATAATTATTCCTTCAGGCTTTGCTTTTTTCATCAATCTAAGAGCAAGTTCTCTCATTTTCGGAGTTAACGGTTTAAATAAGTCACTTGAAATAGTTATTCTTTTACATCCCACGGATTTTGCTATTTCAAAAAATCCATCAATATCAGCTTCATTATCATTTATATCTTCAAGGAAAATGTATTTCAAAATAAAATTGACATCTTTATACGGATATTTTTTCATATTTTCGACAACTCTTTCAAAAGCATCCACCTGCTTAACTTTTTTATAAGTTTCACGGGTACCTGCATCCAAAGATGTTTGAACTTTTATAACTCTGCCTGTTTTTAAAAATTCCGCAAATTTTTCTCTGTAAATAGAACCGTTAGTGATAAATGAAACTCTCCATTTTGTTTTTAACAAAATATCAAAAATTGCATCACAATCTTTATTTGCACAAAATTCACCGTTAGAAAGGTTAATATTAAAATCAGAATTATCTAATTCTGGCATTTCTGACAATTGCTTGATAATTTCATAAGTAGTAAAGCCGTCCTCATCATCTTTTAAGTGTTTTAACTGGCTTTCTGCAAAGCAATAAATACATTTAAAATTACAAACATCACCCGGCTGGTTTGTACCAAAACTTACAGTATCTAATTTTACTTTCTTTGACCAAAATCCGGGCTGCAAGTGAGGACATTTAGAACAAGCGTTTTCCTTACCCTGCCTGATATCTTCAATAAGTTCGGTTGAGTATTTTGTCCAATGGCCAATTCTTTCTTTTATTGTTCCTGATGTCGGAATAATCGGGTATTGCTTAACAATACAACACGGTGAAAAATTATGTTTTCTGTAACTGATAAAATGCCCGAGATATTTACAGCCGTGTCTGTATTCTAAATCAGCTTCAAAAAAGTGAATTCTTTCAGGAGCCATTTTTGATAACAAAATTTTAGCAGTATTTGTTGCAACCCTGTATGTTACCCAAACATCAGCATCCGGATATCTTTCTAACGCTTCATCTATTGAAACAACCTCATACTTATCCAAAAGCTTTTTATTAGTATATTTATATAATTCTTTATCTTTATCTACAAATAAAACAGGTTCCCCTGTCATTGAAATATATTCATCAATTTTTTTGGGAATACTATTTGTAACTCCATAATAAATAATCGGTCTATTATTTTCTTGTTCCATTATATATACCTCTTTTATCAATTATTCATAATTAAATTCAATTCGTATCAAATCTGATGATGAATCAATTATGATATTATCTTTCACACTTGTATCATATTCTGTCAATAAATCAATAAATTTATCCAATTCATCTTTCCTTAATAATCTTGTAACCGGATTAAAAGAATGGTTATCCATATATATCGGATATATATTTATCTTTGAATGAATATCATTATCTGTTTCGAAAAATTTCAATTCGGCAACCATATTATACGGTTCTGTTTTAGCGCTAAAATTAGCAGGGAAAATGAAATTGCCAAGACCGTATAAAATAGGTTTACCCTTATAAATCTCAATTGAATTCATATAATGCGGGCCGTGACCAATTACAAAATCTGCTCCATAATCAATAAATTGATGGGCATACTCTATTTGTAAATTAGTGTTTTTCATCAAATCATACCCGAAATGCGGAAACATAATTACTTTTGAATCCTTATCATTTTCTTTGATTGTCTTGATTAAATTTTCAACGCTTTCCGGAGTTAATAAAAACGCACCACATTTAGTTTCTTTTGCATAAAAATCATATTCTTTGTCATAATCTTTGTGGTATTTGTATCCGCCGATAACGTACAAATTTATATTTCTTTCATAAAGCGAAATTCGCTTAATAAGCGGCATACTTGCTCTGTCTAAATTTACCCCCGCGCCGAAAAATCCGATTCCTGCACTCTTTAAAGCATTTTGAGTATCCAAAAGCCCCTGCATATCATAATCTAATATATGATTATTCCCCAGCGAAACCGCTGATACCTTATATTTATTAAGCAACTGCGGGACAATTTCTTTATCAGCCCAATGCAAAACCCTTTTCTTTTGAGCAATACTTGAAGTCGTTATATCAGTCAAGGGAGTTTCTAAATTAACTATATTAAAATCAAACCTGTTTAAAAATATTTCAACATTTTCAAACAGTACATCATAGCCTTTTTGTCTTAATATATTAATCCTTGCATTACGGTCATACTTGGTCTGATAATTTTCACCTGTGGTTAAATCACCGAAGAATCCAATACTGTATTCACTCATAACTTCACTGCCTTAACTATTTATAAACCGTACATATTATATTAAAATTTCAATTCAGCTTCAATCCTCTTAAATAATGAGAATCATTCGTGAAACGAACGTTCTGTAATCTCCATCCACTTTGCCTGATTATAATTATCATAGCTTTTTGCAAATTTTATAAGTGCACTAACCAAAACCCTGCCGCTGTCAGATTTTCCAACAATCAGATAATCCCCATTCTTATTTTCACAATACAGAATCTCTTTATGTACAATTTTATCAATATTATTTTTCGGATTTTTATTAATTACAGCACGAAGCCACTCGTGTAAAAGCCTCAATGGTGTGGTTTTACGAGTAAGAAGTTCCTCGTTATGTTCCTGTAAGTATTTTGAAAATTCGGCTATTATCATTGTATGTACCCTCGCCCTAACCCTTGCTCAAGCGCAGAGGAAAGCTTATATATATTTACCCCTACCCCCAAGGCGTTGTTGTAGCAAAACAAGTTATATCATAAATACCAACATTATTAAACTCTTTTATCATCTCTTCAAATGTTGAACCCGTTGTACAAATATCATCAATAATAAGGATTTCTTTATCAGGTAGAAGTTTTACGGAGTTAACCTCAAAAGCCTTTGCCAAATTTGCCATCCGCTCAACCTTTTTCAATTTATACTGAGGTTTTGTATCTTTAATACGTTTTATAAGCTCAAAATTAACCTCGTAACCTGAGAGTTTTGCAAATTCAATTGCCACAAGTTCCATATGATTATATTTACGCTGCTTTTTGCGCTTTGGAAAAATCGGTACGGGAACAATTTGAAAATCCTCTTCAAAACCCAAACGCTGCCAATACTGCCACATGAATTTTGCCTGATAATACGCTAAATCTTGCTGCCTGTGATACTTTAGCCCTCGAATCATTTTTTGCAGATTTTTAGAATAAACCCCTGCACAATAAACTTCAGCCTTAAAGACTTTTCTGTTAACTTCAACAGGCAAAAATTCAAGTTCATCATAGCATTTTGAGCACATTTTCACGGATTCTTTTGAACTTTTACAAAAATAGCACCGCTTCTTATAAATCCAATCTAATAATCCAACAAAAAATTCTTTCATAACAAGATTTTAACATAAAGAACTACTTATTAACACGTTTTAAAAAACTGCAAAATAAATATTATTATGTTAAAATCTTTAATATGAAAAAGATTTTATTAACTATTTTAGCAATTTTAACACTACAGCTTGCTGTACCTGCACAAGACACCAATCTTACTTTTTTATACATTAATGGTTCAAACAACAACGATAAAAAAATGAAAGACTGGTACATCAAAGGGGTTAATAAACTTCACCCTGTGATGAAAAAGAAATTCGAAAAAAATTCAGCAATAAAAAAATGGACAAAAGAAAATAAACTTGTTATTGAAGAAACTCCGCAGATATTTTTCTGGGGTTACAACAGCAAAACAGACCTGGATTTTGTAAAAGACAGACTAAATATTTCAAAAGCAATAAGTTCAACTTTAGCATATGAAGTAAGAAGCCTGTTAACCCAATTTATGCACGATGCCATATGGGTTCAAAAATCTCATAATATGCTGCCTATTCTTGATGAACTTAACGAAAAAGTAAAAGAAGAAGCCGCAAGAAATCAAAATGTAATACTTTACGGATATTCTGCAGGAACTTTTGTAACTTATCAGTATATGCTTTATAAACTTCCATATATAAATACAGAAGAATTATTTACAGCGCTAAAATCTGATGAAGAAACAATGAATTTCGTAAAAGACAATCCGAGAAAAGATACATGCCTGTCTGCTATTGCACATGATAAAGGCAACCTTGGTGCCATAACCAACACAGGACATCTTGTATTAAACCAAAATTCTGAAAAACTTAAAGAAAACTATTTAAATCTTGATGAAATGACTGATAAGTACTGTGCTCCTTCAGGTTATGTACGCGGTGTGGTAAACTTCGCAAGCCCGATTCCATTGTTTTACTCGGATTTAGCAGACAAAAACTACGAGCTTAATTTTTATAACAAATATATGATTAAATATATTCTTGAAAACGGAATCTACTTTCTAACTGTTAACTTTAAGGAAGATCCGCTTGGATTTCCTTCAAGCAGAAACCTTACAACTGAACAAATGGAAGAACGGATGAATATAAAAGTAGAAAATCCGACCGGTGTGATTTACGATAATTCAAGTGTCTGGTCAAAACGTTCTGCACTTTTTGCTCACACTTCATACTGGTCAGCAAGAGGAACATTTGCAAATGGTGTTGTAAAAAGTTTCGTTAACGGAACAAAATTCCAATATGATAAAAATTATCAAGATAAAATCTTAAAACGTAAAAACAAAAAATCAGAGGTGTTATAAAAAATGACAGAATCAGTATTATTTGACCCGGGATATGCCCAGCATACAACAATATTATCTATAAGCGCAGAATACCTGTACGCGAGTATTAACCAATTCAAAAATCTCGGACAGCGAAAAATGAAATTCAAAATGCTTTATCCGCAAATTACAAGAATGGTTGATAATAACGTAGGTTTCTGTCTTGGCAGTTTACTCTGGGCAGTATATATAAAATCTCTTGGGAATATCCAAATTGACGGTAATCCTTGTATCGGCGGAACATACGATAAAGAAGAAACCATTGAAGAAGCAGATTATTCAATCGAATTTTTTACCCGTCTAAAAAAAGATGTTAAATATTACCTTGGCACTGATTACCAAATAAATCCGCTTCATATAAAAATTCTGGAACTATATAAAGAGTTTTTAACCCTAAACTGCGGTTTTGTTGGTACAAAAACAACCGATGACGTAAAGCTTCCGACTGAATTTAAAACTCCATCCGCTCAGGAATCAGAAAAAATTCACGATAAGATTCAAGAAGTTATAAAATCCGGTAATCTTCTTGATTTAACAGAAGTTTTCGAATTTGTTTACGAAGGTTAAGATGACAGAATTAAAAGAAAAATTATATCAAATGTTTATTCTCGGGCTTGAAGGCGGGAATTACAAACAAGCCTTGAAAGAAGGGCTTGGCGGAGTAATATTTTTTACAAAAGATATTCAATCAACCGAACAATTTAAAAACCTGACAAAAGAAATTAAAAATCAGGCTAAAACCCCTGTGTTTTTATCAATAGACCAAGAAGGCGGAAGGGTTGAAAGAACAGAAAATATTCATAACGGCAAAAAATATTTATCTGCAAAGTTTGCCTGTGAAAAAGGTGAAGAATTCCTAACCGAACAAACCGAACAAATCGCAAAAGAATTACTTTCGTACGGTATAAATTTAAACTTTGCACCCTGTATTGATACCAACACAAACCCGAATAACCCGATAATTGGAGAACGCGCATTCTCATCAAATCCTGACGAGGTTATAAAATGTGAAAAAATCGTTTCAGAGATTTATCGCAAAAATAAAATTATTCCTTGCTGCAAGCACTTCCCGGGACACGGTGATGCGAATGCTGACAGTCATCTTACCCTGCCAAAAATTGATTTAACCCTTCAAGAAATGGAAAAAACTCATATAAAACCATTTAAATCTGCAATAAATAACGGGATAGAAATGATTATGGCTGCACATCTTCATTGCACGTGTTTTGAAAAAAATCCGATTCCAACCTCCCTTAGCAAAAATGCTTTATTATATTTGCGTGACAGGCTAGGCTTTAATGGGGTAATAATTTCTGATGACATGGTTATGAAAGGTGTTTCAGCTTTTGGTGAAGTTGAAGCTTGCGAAATGGCAATTAAAGCTGGAGTAAATTTGTTTATATACAGATTTTCTGATGACAAAACAATTAAAATAATTGAAAAAATTTACCAAAAAGCTATAATTGATGATGAGTTAAAAGAAAATATAGAATTTTCTTATAATAAAATTGTGGAATTAAAAAATAAATTCTTAAAAATGGAGAGCTAAATGAAGTTAAACAAATATGAAAAAATCATAACAGGAATTATTGCAATAATAATATTGTACAGCGGGCTATTAGCATTTAACAGATATAAATCATTCAAACGATTCAACGATTTTAATACTTTAGTTTACGTAACAGAAGAACATAACATGCCATCTGATATTCCGGAACTTTCAAAAAAATATCAGGCTTACGAAAATATTTATAATTCTGATGAACCAATATTTCTTTACGGATATAATACTCATACCTTTGATAAAAAAGATGGACTGATTTTTCATGATAAATTAACAAAAAAGCTCGAAAATGAAACTATTAATTATAAAGTAATTCCTTTAAAGAATTGGGAAGATCTGCATGAAGAGTTAAGAGTTAAACATGATCCGGAATCCGAAGGCTGCACAATGGAATCACCTGATCAGGCTGAATTAAATAAAGTTCTAAAACTAACATCCAATTGTTTAATGAATTCTTGTATTATAGATTCAAAAGCAAAAAAATATTACGTCATCTCTCGTGACACAGATTATATAGTTAATGTACTTAAAGAATCTTATCCGCCTGAAGCTGATAAAATCGAAGAATAAGCCCAAGATTAACAAACTTGCGCAAATAGTATTATAAAGTATAATTAAGAATAAAAAGGGAGAGTGTATGAATTTAGAAAATATAAAACAAACAGACCCGCAAGTTGCGCAGCAAATAGAATTAGAACTTAAAAGACAACAAGAAAATATTGAACTTATTGCAAGTGAAAACTTCACATCACTTGCAGTTATGGAAGCATGCGGAAGCGTTTTAACCAATAAATACGCAGAAGGCAAACCGCACAAAAGATATTATAACGGATGCGAACACATTGATGTAATTGAAGAAATTGCACAAAAAAGAGCATGCGAACTTTTCCATATGGATCATGCTAACGTACAGCCGCACAGCGGAGCTCAGGCTAATATGGCAGTCTTTATGGCAACAATGAAACCCGGCGACAGAGTTTTAAGTATGGATTTATCTAACGGCGGTCACCTTTCTCACGGTTCTCCCGTTAATTTTTCAGGCTTATATTACGATGTTAAAAGCTATGGAATTAACGAAAACGGCGAAATCGACTACGAAAATGTTCGCCAAATGGCACTTGAGCATAAACCTAAATTAATTATTTGCGGTGCAAGTAATTATTCTAAAATTATTGATTTTAAAAAGTTCAAAGAAATTGCAGATGAAGTCGGAGCTTTATTATTAGCTGATATCGCTCATATCGCAGGACTTGTTGCAGCCGGAATTCACCCGTCACCTGCACCGTATTGCGATTTTGTCACAACAACAACTCATAAATCTCTTCGCGGACCTCGCGGCGGAATAATTATGTGCAAAGAAGAATTTGCAACAGCAATTGACAAAGCAGTATTTCCGGGACTTCAAGGCGGACCGTTAGAACATATTATTGCAGGTAAAGCAGTTGCATTATTAGAAGCTTCAAAACCTGAATTCAAAGAATACGCGCAACAAATTGTTAAAAACGCTCAAGCTTTAGCTCAAGGTTTACTTGATGAAGGACTTGATATCGTAGGCGGAATGACTGAAAACCACCTAATGACATTAGACCTTAGAAGAACAGGCAAAACAGGTAAAGACATTGCTAATGTTTTAGAAGCTGTCGGAATTACTGCAAATAAAAACACAGTACCTAATGACCCGCAAAGTCCTTTTGTTACAAGCGGTATCAGACTAGGTACACCTGCAGTTACAACAAGAGGCTTCAAAGAAGAAGATATGACAGAAATTGCAAAAATTATTGCATCTGCAGTATTTTCATCAGATAATGAAATTGCGTTAAATAATTTAAGAGAACGTTCTCTTAAATTATGTCAAAAACACCCGCTATACAACTAAAATTCAAATATAAAGGAGACACATCATAATTATTAAGTTAGCACACTCACAAATAATCGGAACAATTATAGCCTATATTTTCGGGGTATTTCTTGTTCCTATGGTTATAAGTTTTTCAAAAAAAGAAGGACTTGTTGATGTTCCAAATGAAAGAAAAATTCACACAAAACCAATATCCAGAATCGGCGGGGTCGCAATCTGGGCAAGTACTATGCTGACTTTTTTATGTCTTGTTTTAATGAGTTATTATCCATACGGTAAACTTATGTCAGGTATACTTCTTGGAAGTTCATTGATGTTTCTGCTTGGACTTATTGATGATGTTTACGGTCTTGGAGCTAAATTTAAACTGCTTATTCAGGTATCTATCGCAACAATTGTTTATCTGTTGGGTGTTCAAATAAATACTATTCCGTTTTTGGAAATAGATTTAGGATGGTTTTCATATCCTATTACGCTTTTATGGATTGTCGGAATTTCAAATGCAGTAAACTTTATTGATGGTGTTGACGGTCTTGCAGGTTCTGTTGTTACAGTTAATGCAATTACACTTGCAGTTCTTGCTATTACTTTATCTCCGCCAAATCCTATTAGTGCTTTGATTGGTTTTATTCTTGCAGGTTCAATGCTTGCATTTTTAACCTTCAACTTTAATCCTGCAAAAATCTTTATGGGTGACAGCGGTGCATTATTTGCCGGATTTTTGCTTGCAACAATATCTATCACAGGGGTTATGAAAGTTGCAACATTATCAATTCTTCTGCCATTTGTGGTTTTGGCTGTTCCTATTATTGATATAACTTACGCGAGCTTAAGAAGAATCAGTAAAGGACAATCACCGTTTGTAGCTGATGCAGAACACATTCACCACAAACTTCTTCATGCCGGTTTTTCTCAAAAGAAAACTGTCGTAATCCTAACGTCTGTTGCAATATTAGCCGGTGGATTAGCTTGTTTATTTGCAAGTCATAACGCTATAAAATACTACTTTTACCTGACTTTGGCACTTATAGGGATTATGATTTTGTTGAATCTAGGCAGAGTCTTGACAAAGAAATAACTTTAATTTATAATGCACTACATAAAAACGAGGGTTTGATTACTCAGTTTTATTCAGATAATTTTTTCTGCAGTCTGAATAGAATATTTAAGTGCAAGTCCTTTCATAGTTTTTAATTAAGTTAGAAAACTTAGTTAAATGCCGTATTGTATCAAAAATCAAAAAAGGATTTAAATTAACATGAAAGTAGATGCCATACAGGGAAACGATAAAAGACATGGTGTGCTGACTCAAATTACAAAAGGAGCAGTAATAGGTGCTGCTTCAGGTATTGTTTTCCAATATACTTACCCGCTTACCCAGGAAGAAAAAACTGTAGATGAATATATTCACACTACAAAAAAAATTAACAACCAAAAAACTGAATATAGCTTCAGAACTAAAAAATATATTGATTCCATTAAATCAAAAGAGCCAAAATCACTTGCAAAAGACGAATTTGTACAATTATTTGATAGTTTAAAAGATGGCGAACATGTCTCAAAATCAAAAATTCGCAGTTCAATTGAAACTATAAAAGATAAAAAGCCAAGCGATTTATTTGAGTTCAAAAAATTATGTAAAACATCTTCTGAAATAGCCGAAAAATCAGCAAGAAAAGTAATTCGTGCCTATAATTTACTAACAAAACATAATAGACCTACGGGATTTTTCCTTGTAACAGGAGCTGTAATAGGTGCAATTATTGCAATGGTAAATAACATTATCAAAATAGAAAATTAAACAAAGTATTTTTATTAATTGAGTCTAATAAAAATAAGACAAGGCGGGATACCTTGTCTTTTCTTTTTATTCAGTAAACAAATTAAACCTGATTTGAGCCATATTTTCTTGTGCTTTTTGCTCATATTCAAGAAGTTTTTTGTTCAATTCTTTATCCGGCTTTGGAAACAACTTAAACAACTGTTCCAAATCAAATAAACATAATGCAATTTCTGGCATATAATCATCCTCATATAGACTTCACTTATATATAAAGTTTTTTATAGAAATTAAATTGCTCAAAATAACAACTTTATGAAGTTATATAAAGAATATATATTATTTTTTATCTGAAAAACTGCGACATAATACGAATAAAACCCCTACAAGACCTATAATAAATAAGATAATTGAAACTACTTCAGCAATCGGAATGTTTCCGAGATTCAAAGCACTATCAATTCGAATCTGTTCAATAAAAAATCTTATCACGGCATAAATAATTAAATAAATAAAAAATGTAAGACCTTTATATTTTTTACCAAATTTCAACATAATAAACAAAAGAAATATAAACCCTGCCAGATTTAAACTACTTTCATACAGAAAAGCCGGATGAAACAGGTTAAAATCTGTATAACCTGCAGCTCTATTTGCTTCGGGTATCAATAAACCCCAATTCTGACTTTTTACAGGCAGTCCGTAAGCTTCAGAATTAAAATAGTTTCCCCACCTGCCTATTACTTGACCGCAAAGAACTGCACAAGCCATCCCGTCAAGAATACTTAAAAGAAACACTTTTGTCTTTTTAGCCATAAAAATAATGCTTAAAATTCCAAAAATTATAGCACCGTGAATAGATAATCCGCCTTCTCTAATATCAAGTATTTCAAGCGGATGAGAAAAGTAATATCCCGGATTCAGCATACAAAAATATAATCTGGCACCTAAAATTCCTGAAATAATAATCATCGGTGCGTATTCAATAATAATATCACGACGAGAATCAGCATTTACGATATTAAAAACTTTATTCCCGACAAGCATACCGATAAAAATTGCAAATGCCATAATTATACCGTACCAGTAAATTGGCAGCCCGAACAGATTAAAGGCAACAGGAGTTGGCGCCGGAATTACAAACATTAGTCAATTGCCTGCTTTCTATTTGGATTTTGAGCTTCCTGAATCTTTTGGATATTTGTCTCTACTTCTTGTTTATCATCAGCATTAGGATTTAATTCTAGATATTTTTGGTAATTTGCAATTGCAGAATCATAAAGTTCTTTTACAAGATTTTTTTCTTTTTCCGTCAATTCATCTGTAAGCTCAATTGTAGTTTCTCCGCTTTGATTTGGGGTAAAAAGAGTATCATCAATATTCATACGGACTTTAAGCTGTTCAATATCAACAGCTAAGTTATTCTCAGCAACAGCAAGAGAGTAATACGAATCCGCATTATCAGGTTTCATTTCAATAACTTTCTTATATTCTTCAATAGCATTAATATAATCTTCCGCCTTGGTATAAACAACAGCAAGGTTATAATGAGTTTCAAACACCGAAGGATCTAAATCAATACTTGATTTTAACCTTTCAATTGCCTGAACATAATCTCCTTTATCTGCGTATATCTTAGCTTTATTATTTAAGTCCTGAACCGCTAAATTGTTAATACAAGCAGTGGATGCAACTGCCACAAATAAAATGCTTGCAATTAAAAGTACTTTTCTCATTTATACCCCTCTTCAAACATGTTAAGCTGATGTTAAACTAATTATAATTTAATAATAAAAATATAGCAAATTTCATTAATTTAAGTTACAATAAAAAATGTAAAAAAGGAGAATTATATGTCAGACGATAAAGTAGTCAGCTTAGGCGCTAAAAAAAAGGCTATTACTGACGAAAAACAACAGGATGAAAACAAAGTTTGTGAACCTGTTTATTGCAGTTTCTGCGGCAGACCTAACACTCAGGTAATAAAAATGGTAAAAGGTCCGGGGGTAAATATTTGTTCTGAATGCGCAATGATAGCAGTTCAATACTTAATTTTGCAGGACAGAATGCCATCAGCTGAGGCTCAGCATATTCTGGATGCGTTCTGGGGAAAGGCAAGATAATCAGATTATGACAGGTGCTAAATTTAAACAACTAAACCCGTTTGAACTAAAATCGGCAATTACTGAATTGTTAGGAAAAATAAATTCGGTAAATGATATCCAAAATTGTCTTGCAGATTTTGATATGCTCGACTCACAGGAAGATAAAAAACTTATCTCAAAAGTGTTGTTTAAAGAACTTGTCAACGCAAATCCGGAAAAAATCCCTGTTCTTTGTTTTCTGTTAGAACATTTTGTACCTAAAGACGAACTTATAAATAAATTGTGGGAAACTCTTAAAAACCAGAACCTTCAAACAGAAGTTAAAATTACAATTTTAAATCTTCTGCGCGAACTTGATGCTGATTGGTCATACGAAACCTGCGAAGAATATCTTGATGATGCACAAAGCCTTCTTGATGCCAATACAAAACAGCTTTTAAACACTGCTGTTATCAATCCTGAAGTTCAAATAGATTTTATGGATTTTCTGGCATCAATTAGAGTACAAGATAAAATTACATTATTAAATTCATTTGCAGATGATTTTGATTCAGATGTTCTTGCAAATATCTTGATTCCCGTATTTGTCTCAGAACCAAACAGCCCTACAGGCAAAGAAGCTTTAAAACTTTTGGGAAATACAAAATCACAGCTTGCACTTCATGTACTTGATGAAATGCAACATCTTGCAACAGGTGAACTTCTGCAAGAAATTAAACGAAGCTTGTCTACTATAAAAATTTCCGGAATGCGCCAAGATAACACCAAAGAATTTTATAAAGAAGTTCTATCTGACAGCAAGCCGTATAAATTTTACCTGACATATCCTGACGGTCACGGCGATATGGCGCTAATTTTTACAAGAATTACACAGGATGAAAAAATCCGCTTTGTATCAATTGTTATAAATATTGAAACCGGTATAAAAGACTGTTTCGGCTTTTTCGAAATCTCTAAATTTGAATGCAGCAAAATTCTTGAAAGATTTTTACGGGATGAAAAAACAGTTGATATCGACCCCGAATCATTCAAAACAATCCTATATAATGCCGAAATTACAACAATTAAAAACAGTCACAACAACTGGAAATTGCCTTATGAGTATGTTTGCTGGAAAAATCTTTTAATTGATATTGATTTTGACAGTGAGCAGATTGAAACTATTTTATCAGAACAAATTGTACCGGCAAAAGTAGATCGGGAAATTATCACAGAACTTGATGATATGAAAATTTCAGCTCACTGGTTTTTGGATTGCAACTATAGTGATGAATTTACTATATTGTTAAAAGAACTAAAAGACTGCCAAAACTTAAATGAACTTATAGAAAATAACCTTGAAAAGGTTTTCTACAATGAAGAAAAAACTGCATGGAATCAAAAATTACTAATGGCTGCTTATATAAAATTTGTAATAGGAAAAGAAGAAGATGCTCAAAAAATTTATGGACTTTTCAAAGATGAAGAAATCAAACAAGAACTTTATAAAAGCATCTTAAAACGCAGTATTTATGAGTATTTAATGGTCATTAAGTACGACAAAAGTGTAGAAAATAACGGTCTTACAATAGAAGAAATCGACGATAAAATCAAATTTATCGAAGAAATATGGGTAAAATAATAATGTACAAAGTAATGGCACTTGATATCGGCACAAAAAGGATTGGAATCGCACTAAGCGACTATCTTTTAATGCTTTCAAACGGTCATTCATACATTCCGCGCGAGCCTGAAGATAAAGCGCTTGAAACTATTTACAAAATTGCAAAAGAAAACAATGTTAAGAAAATTGTAGTAGGGCTTCCGCTCAATATGGACGGGACAAAAGGCTTTCAGGCAGAAAATTGTGAAAATTTTGCCGCAAAAATTAAAAATTACGAGGTTTTATTTGAAGACGAAAGGTTAACTTCTGATACAGCAGAAGAAAATCTTCGTAATAAAAAAATAGACTTCCGAAAAGATAAAGGATTAGTTGATATTGAAAGTGCTTGTATTATACTGGAACAATACCTGTCACGCAAAAATTAAGGAGAAAAAACTATGGCAATTAACGAAGAAAATATCATTGAAATCACAGATGATGACGGTACTGTAATCAAATGTGAATTGTATGATATCATTGAATTTGAGGGAAAACAATACGCGCTTTTAATCGAAGCTGATACACAAGATGAAGATCCTGAAGTTGTGCTTATGAGATATACAGAAGAAGGCGAAGAAGTTTTCTTTGAAACAATCGACAATGATGATGAATTCGATAAAGTTCAGGAATATATTGAAAGTCTTGAACCAATCGATGAAGATGAAGAAGATATTGAAGAATAATAAGGAAAGAAATCTTGTTTGAAAAATTTACTGAAAAAGCAGTCAACGTAATAGTAGAAGCTCAAAATATCGCCATTTATGACCACTCAGATAAGGTTTTGGCTGAACATTTGCTTCTTGCTCTTGTCAAAGAAACAAAAGGTTTTGTTGCAAAAATCTTTAAAACTTACGATATAACATACGAAAGACTGGCAGAAGAAATATATCTTAGCCTGAATATTGAAGAATCTGATATGAATTCTGCAATACCATTCAGTGAAGATTTCAAACGGATTTTAACCAATACTATGGATTTGATTGAAAAATCAGGAAACCCTACTGTACATTATGAACACCTGGTTTTAGCAGCAATCAATGATAAGTATTCCAAAATTCGAGAATATCTGGAACACCTTGATTTTGATATTGAAAAGTCAAAACCGCTAATTGAAAAACTTGTACAACGTAAAGCAAAAAAAGATTTTCACCCTGAACTTGATGAAAACAAAGAACAGGAAGTTAATTTAACACAGGAAACCGACTCTCTTTTTGATAACGAAAAATCATCAAAAATATTTGAACGTGCGGTTTCTAAACTTTCAACATCAAACTACGAAATCCTTGGTACAGAACAAATTATTTCATCTATATTGGAAGATAAAGACTCTGATTTAGCTAAAATTCTTTCAGATTTCGGAATTACTGATGAGATTTTTGAAGAAAAATTGTCTCATATAGATTCTCGTCAGGCTGAGTATGAAGGACGCCAAATTGTGTTTACTCCAAACGCATTTATCGCAATGAGTCTGGCGCTTCAAACAGCTAAAGAACTCGGTTCTTCAGAGGTTCTGCCGGAACATATGATTTTGGGGCTTTTAAAAACCAAAAAAGGTGTTGCGTATAATATTTTTAAAGAATTAAATATTAATGACGATGACCTTGCCCACGGAATTATCAAACCAATCGAAAAACAAATGCCTGAAACACTTACAATCCTTCGCCTTGCAAAACAAGAAGCGCGAAGAATCGGCAGAGGCGTTGTTGGTACTGAAATGTTTTTGCTTGGTATAATTGGTGAAGCAACAGGAATTGGTGCAGTTGTATTAAATGAACTCGAAATCAATATCCGTGATGCACGTATTATAATTGAACAGATTATTGGCTATGGCAATGAATACTTTGAAAACGAAATGGTATTCACTAAACGTGCAAAACGTGTTCTGGAAACAGCCTGGGAATACGCAAAAAAACAAAATAAAACAAAAATTGAATCATCTGACTTGCTTTATGCTATAACAACTGAACCCGATTCACTTGCGATGCAGGCATTAGAGCAGCTTGGAACAGATGTTGTGGAAATTAGAGAAGGCATTAAAAAACATATCGCAAAAGCACAGTAATTATGAGCAAAATTCGCGAAACAATTAAATCTTTTTTGCAAAAACACGATTTAGATAAACCGGATTTAGTTTATCTTGCAGCATTTTCAGGCGGATATGATTCAATGTGTCTTTTAGATGCTTTACATCACAGTACAAAAAACAAAATCATTGCAATCCACGTAAACCACAAATGGCGCGGGGAAGAAAGCGATAACGAAGAAATTAACTGTAAAAATTTCTGTGAATCTCTTGGTATCGAATTCTACAGTGAAAATTTAGCATCAAATGTTCCAAAAACAGAAACAGCAGCAAGAGATGCAAGGTATGATTTTTTTAAACACTGTGCAAAAAAATTTAACAGCCAAATAGTTTTTACAGCACACAACAAAAACGATAATGCTGAGACCTTAATATACAGGATTGCAACAGGGACAGGTATTTCCGGCTTACAGGGAATAAACGAAAGACGCGGAATATTTTACCGCCCTTTGCTTGACATCACAAGAAATGAAATCGAAACATACTGTCAAAAACATCACCTAAATCCAAATAACGACAGCTCAAATTCTAATACCAAATATAAAAGGAATTTCATCCGAGCAAACATTATGCCTGCGCTTCAAAAAGTTAATTCAAACGCTGTAGATTCAATAAATTCACTATCCGAAATTGCAAAAGAAGAAACAGAAATTATAGAAGAATATTTAAACCAAATTTTAAACAAAATATCTGTTAATAATAAGATTTCAACAAAAAAATTTTTAAATCTATCAACATCTGTTCAAAAACGTATTATTTATAACATGTTTATTAAATATAACCTTGATTATGACAGGAAAAAGATTTTTAATATTTTAGAATTTATAAAAGAAAACTCAAGTTCAAAATCCGGTAAAACCTGTTCATTGACAAGCGATTTATGGATTTTTACAAGTGATAAATTTATTGAAATCATTACACAAAAAACTCCGTTAAGTCCTTTCATTCGTATTACAAAAGAAGGAAGCTACAAATTTGACGGATATGTATTTGAGCTTGAAAAATTTGATAAAGAAGTTAAAAAGTTTCCGAAAGACAGCGAAAAAATAGCATATGTTCAACTGTCAGAACCTATTGATTTTGACTTAAGAACACGGCTTGAAGGCGATATAATAAAACCTTTCGGACTCAAAGGCACTCAAAAACTAAAAAAATACTTAAACGAGAAAAAAATTCCCAACCACGAAAAAGATAATTTATTTTTCCTTGCCTTTGATAATGAAATCTTATGGGCAATCGGGCTTGGAATAAGCGATAAGATTAAAATAACAAAAAAAGCAACACACAGAATGAAATTTTATAAAGAGGGCGAAAATGGAAATTAAAATCGAAGATTTAAAAGTATTATTCAGCGAAGAACAGCTTCAATCAAGAATCAAAGAGCTGGCTGATGAAATGAACAAATTTTATAACGGGGAAGAAGTTATAGCGATCTGTGTTTTAAAAGGTGCTGTAATGTTTGCAACTGACCTTGTAAAAAATCTTGATATGCCTTTAAAGATGGAATTTATCAGACTATCAAGCTATGGTTCTGCTACAACTACATCCGGCAAAGTTAACGCCGTAGATATCAAGCTTCCTGACCTTAACGGGAAAAACGTTCTTATTATCGAAGACATCGTTGATACAGGGTTAACTGCAAAATTCCTTATTGATTTTATGGGAATAAATTTCAACGTAAAATCTTTGAAATTCTGTTCACTTCTGGATAAAAAAATTACAAGAAAAGTGAATATCGAACCGGATTATTACGGGTTTGAAGTTGATGATAAATTTGTTGTAGGCTACGGTTTAGACTATGACGGATATTACAGAAACCTTAGATACATCGGTTACAAAGAGGTTTAATTGTTCAAAAACGCAGTAGAAAAAATTAATAAATTCTACGAACTTGATTTAAATAAAAATTCCCACGCAGATGAAATATTTGATGTACTGAATGAAATAATCAGGTTTGATTCTGCTGCAATTTTTTATGTTACACCTGAGCGATTAACCCTTGAATTCGGGAAAAATTATGAGATTTATGAAGATATAAAACTTGATGAAAAGACCTCAAAAAATTTATACAACCTTCAAGAACCTCCGATTTTTCCTGGTGAAAATAATCTTTGCAGACGCTTATTAGTTAAAGACACTGTTTTTGGGCTACTTGTAATCTTTCGTGATAAAAAAAACTTTACCCCTAATTTTACACCTGATGAAAAACTTATTTTTAAGACCTGTTCTCAAATTATTTCTAACCTGATAAAAGATTTGGAACTTTCAAAAGTTTTGCAAATGCAGGTTAAGGCACTTGAAGAAGGTATAATTGAAACTCAGCAGGCTTATGAAACAATAAAAAAACAAAATAAAAAAATAAAAGCCAACGAAAAACTTCAAAACCAATTTATTGCAAATATTTCGCACGACTTGCGTACACCTTTGAATTCAATAATCGGATTTTCAGAGATTCTGGGAAACAGGATATTTGGCGAACTTACTCAAAAGCAAGCTGAATATATTGATGATATAAGAATTGCAGGGGTTCGCCTGTTAGGAATGATTAACGAAATTCTTGATATTTCAAAACTTGAATCAAATACAGTTAAATTAAATATTTCATCTGTTGATATTAATATCTTAATAGAAGAAGTCTGTAATATACTAAAACCACTTTATCAAAAAAAAGGGGTAAAAGTAGTTAAAGATGTTGATGAAAACCTGAATTTGAGCGGTGATTATATAAAACTTCAACAGGTAATTTTTAACCTTCTTGGAAACGCAATAAAGTTTTCTCCACAGAATTCTGAAATACATATAAAAGCCGGGAAAAAAGATAACTCTGTTTATATTTCAATCAAAGATGAAGGAATCGGAATTGATAAAAAATATCATAAAAAAATATTTAATAAGTTTTTCCAGATTGCAGATTCACTATCAAAATCCGAAACTTCAACCGGACTCGGGCTTACTATTGCAAAAGAATTTGTAAAACTTCACAACGGTAAAATCGATATCATAAGTAAACCTGCAAACGGAACAACTTTTATAATAACATTACCCAATAATTCCCCGTGCGGCGAGTACCCCTATTTCCAAGGATAATCGCGGCTGATTTTCCAACCGTCTTTGAAAATTAAAGCCGCACATGCTGAACCGGCACCTGTTCGACCTCCGCCATCAGGTGCTACATCTTTGTTACAAGCACGAAGCAATTTATTTGGTGCTAAAATTTCTTCTCTTGAAAAAATAACATGAGGGACACCACAATTATCAAAACTTCCAGGATAAATTCCGTTTTTAATCATTTTAGCTTTATCTTTGTTATAACCGGCACACAAGGCTTCACTGTTAAACGGATAAAATACAAATACATCTTTACCCATAATATTTCTTCTACCCTGACCATTAATATCTACAATTATTGAATGAAGATTATAACCATGAATTTTACCAAATCCGAGTATCATACCATTATTTAGCACAAGACTGTATTTAATAGTGTCAGTTTTGCGGTTCATTCCTAAATCGTAATAACCGTAAAAGTTTTCAGTTTTCCAACAACCGTCAGACATGTTTTCACAAACTCTTGCGACTTTCAAATACGGTTCAAAATATTTTTGGGCAAACGCTTTTGAATCCAAACTTGTGTCAAAATCCCCTGTACCTTCTTCATCAGATTCATAAGAATACATTTTAACCGCTTGATTTAAAATAGATTGCGCTTCCTGAAGTCCTGATACAACAGATTTTTTCTGCGCATTAGCAATTAAATTCGGAATGGTCATAGCAGCAACAACACCAATTATGCCTAAAGTAATCAAAACTTCGGCTAAAGTAAATGCTTTTCTAGGAGATAGCTGAAACCCGCTTAAATTAAGCCTTAAACAGTTACCCCCCCCCGATTTTTAAAGATATTGTTAAATTTCATACACTTTCTCCTTTTCAATATACATAAATTATTATACATAACCTTACGTATTTTTACAATATATTTTTTGTAGTATAATAATAAAAAAAGGAGAGCCATATGGATCAGGAAACTTATATGAAAATAATGGGCTATGTGCCTACAGTTATTGAAGCTTCTTCACGCGGAGAGCGTTCATTTGATATCTTTTCAAGACTTTTAAGAGAAAGAATTATTTTCTTGGGGACAGAAATCAATGATGAAGTCGCAAATTCAATTGTTGCACAGCTTTTGCTTTTAGACAGTGAAAATTCAGAAAAAGATATTATGCTTTATATTAATAGCCCTGGCGGTGTAATCACAGCAGGTATGGCGATTTATGACACAATGAACCTTATTAAATCAGATGTTTCTACAATCTGTCTTGGTGATGCGGCTTCTATGGGTGCGTTTTTGCTATGTTCAGGCGCTAAAGGTAAAAGACTTGCTCTTCCAAATGCAAGAGTTATGATTCACCAGCCTTTAGGCGGTGCTCAAGGTCAAGCAACAGATATTGAACTTGAAGCAAAAGAAATTCGCAGAATGAAAGATATGTTAATCGGAATTATGGCAGAAAATTCAGGTCAGCCATTTGACAAAGTAAAAGATGACTGTGAACGTGACCACTTCCTAACTGCATATGAAGCAATGGAATACGGACTTATCGATAAAGTTGTAGAACGTACTTCAAAATAACAATTGTTAAGAAAACTTAATATATACCCAAAAACATGCAATAACTTGATATTGCATGTTTTTATATAGATGTAGGTTAAAAAAGGTTAGTTATTAAAATTAAAAAGGTAGGGTTAGTACAATGGGCATTCTAATGTTTACAGCTCGAGTGCACGATTTGATTTATCAAAGAAGTAATGTCGAATATCGTCTCATCAAGCTGACAAAAAAATTAAGAGATTTACAACAGTATGCAGCAACAATTGCAAGCGGCGGGATTTCAATAGGCGAAATGCTTAATACCCCTGGCTCAATGATGGGCAGAACAATGAATTATCTGTCATTTGCACATAATAGTTCATTACAATATATGCAGCAAAATGCTCCTTATATGCAGCAGATGTACATGCAGCAAATGCAAGGTCAACAACAAAACGCTCAACAACAGCAACAATACCAAGCATTCATAATGAGAAAACTTTATGAACAAGGCAGAGACCGCGCAATGCAAATTGAAACAAGAAACCTGAAAGTCGAAGAAGAACGAATTACTCAGGAAAAAGAAAAACTTGAAGCTTTAGGAAAATCAATCGAAGCAGAACTTCAAGCAGCTAAAGAAGGCCGAGACAAAGGCATAAAAGATATGGCTCCTAAATATACATTCGCCTAAATAACACAATACCCGAAAATAAACTAACCCGACAAACACTAAAACGACCCGCTATCAGCGGGTCGTTTTAAATTAGAAACTTATTACAAAATCCACAGGGATATCAAAATCATCACGCGGCAGCTCTTCAATTACCAATTCTTCAGGCAGCGCACAAATTGTTTTTACACTTGAACTAAGCTTGTCAAGCAGCCTATCGTAATATCCGCCACCATAACCAAGTCTATACCCCTTTTTATCAACCATAAGCGCAGGAACAATTATTAAATCCAAAATACTTGCATCAACAGGTTCACTGCAAGGCTCTAATATATTAAAACAGGATTTTTCTAATCTGTCCCCAACTATATAAGGACAAATTAAAAGATTTTCATCTTTTACACGCGGAAAATAAAAATTCTTATCATCCCCAAGCAGACCACGCAAATCAACCTCGTATTTAGTCGGATAAAAAAGCATAACATTTTTTGATTCAATATAAGCGGCATGATTTCGCACCAACTTTATTAATTTTTCAGAAATTTCACAAATCGGTAAGCTTTTTCGAATATCTTTTGCTCTAATCCTTAAATCCGTTTTCATATTCATAATTTTAATATATAATAAATGGGAAATATGGTAAACTGCAACAACAATTTAATAAATCCTAACTGGGCACAGCACGGTTATATTCAAGTCTACACAGGAAACGGCAAAGGCAAAACCACCGCCTCTTTAGGGCTTGCAATGCGCGCACTTGGCAGATGTTGGAAAGTGCTTATTGTTATGTTTACAAAAGGTGGAAATGATTACGGCGAACTGAATTCTTTCCGCGAGCTTTCACCTGAAATATCAGAAAATCTTAAAATCGTTCAAGCCGGACTTGACAGAATCATATATAAAGACAATCAAAATGACAAAGACAAAGAAGAAATAAAAAAAGGCTGGGAAATCGCAAAACAAGCAATCCAAAACCACGAATACCAGCTTATAATCCTTGATGAAGCAAATATCGCAATCGATCTTGGAATTCTTGATGTAGATGAAGTTGTTGATGTTTTAAAAAACAAACCCGATGAAATGGAAATTGTTTTAACAGGAAGAAATGCGCACCCGAAAATTGTAGAAATTGCACACCTTGTATCAAAAATTGAACCTGTAAAACACTATTGGGACACAGGAATTGCCGCACGTAAAGGTATTGAATATTAAAAAGCCGCAAACGCGGCTCAATTCTACTTTACATAAACACGAGGGGATAAATAGTGCTGCCAATTATTTCTATGTAATCTCAACTATAGAGTTAATCAAAGAAGATAAATGGTATCACCGATTATTTTCTTATCATCTCAATTGTCAAGCTACAAAATTAACAAATATAACTTGATAAAAGCGATGCTCCCGATAATTTCATCTTTTTTAAAGCTCTCAATTCTGTCTGGCGAATACACTCTTTTGTTACACCATAAATATTTCCGATTTCTTCTAATGTATAACGTTCTGTATCATCAAGCCCGTAACGCATTTTAACAACTTCCTGTTCACGCTCTTTTAATGTGGAAATTACATTTTGAATATCATTTTTTAACGACTGAAACTCAATATTTTCAGATACCAAACTTGTATTATCTGCCAAAATATCTGCAACATTAAGCTCTTTTCCGTCATTTTTTTCTAAACCATTTTCTATTGAAATTGTTTTTGTATAAGCTGATAAAAACATTTCAATTTTATCAGGCGCAATATTCATTTTTTTCGCAACATCTTCTGTTTTTACAGAAGCATTAACCTCTTGTTCCATTTGAGATTTCACTTTAGAAAATTTAGATAAAGTTTCCTGAATATAAACAGGGATTTTCATGCAGTGAGATTGCTCCGAAATTGCCTTAAACATAGCCTGTTTAACCCACCATGCCGCATAAGTTGAAAATCGATAACCAAGTCTGTAATTATATTTTTCAGCCGCAATCATAAGCCCCATATTGCCTTCCTGAATCAAATCAATTACAGGAAGTACTGACATATGAATAGCCTTTCTCGCAACTGTTACTACAAGTTTTAAATTTGCCTGAATAAGTTTTTTCTTAGCTTCACAATCACCTTTTTCAATCAATTGTGCAAGTTCTTTTTCCTGTTCAAATGTCAGTTGCGGATAAGATGAAATTTCTCTTAAATAAGCACTCAAAACACTGTCTTTAGAAGCTTCCAACACTTCATTTTTCGCAGGATTAGAATTTTGCGGACCGATTTTCATTTCGATTAGTGAATCTTTTGTCATAAATTAAACTCCTCTTATTTTGGATAAATGTTATTATCAATTGTTTCCAAGCCACATCAACTATTGCTCTATTTATTTCATAGAACTTGGGGAAAATGTAACACGAGATTATATACTTTGTATATACCCAGATATATACTAAGTGTTACATCATGTTAACAAATATTAAGAAAAAAATTTGTTTGTTTATTCATATTATAATAATGTAATGAAAAGAGGAGAAAAAAATGGGATTTAATTTAAAAGAAAAACTTCAAAATGTTAGTAGAAAAAATGTTGCAATTTTTACAATAGTATTACTTTTACTAACAATTTGCGCATCAGCAGGCTATGAATACTATCACTACAAACAACTTGAAGCACAAAAACAAGAAATGTTTGAAAAACTAACTCAATCAGCTAATTTAACAGGCGAACCGCAAAAACCGTCTGAGTATAAAATCGGTGTAGAATACAACAAAGCTATGAAAAGCAAAAAACCGGTTTTAGTATTGTTTTATGCTGACTGGTGCGGATACTGTGTAAAATTCATGCCGATTTACAAAGAATTATCCGAAAAATATGCTGATGTTATGGACTTTTCTAAAGTTAACGTTGAAGACAAAAAATACGAAAAAGTTGTTAACGAAATCGGTATTACAGGATTCCCGACAGTATTTATCTTAGACCCGAAATACGATAATAAAGTATTATTATCAAATGCTTACCTTGGAAAAACAGAAACTGTCAGCAAAGAATTAGACCGTTATTTAAGAATCAGAAAGCTTCTTGATTCAAAAAAGTAATTCATAATTCTTAATAATATACTTTTAATTTTTTTATGTGTTTTGTATAATTGCAGTGTTTCCTCGTGATGGAAACACTGCGGGGGAATCCGGTTGTTTGGTGAGAAATAGCCGTAAAATCGTTTCTCTGCAATTAGGGAAAAAAGAGTTAAGGAAATCCATTAATATTTCTTTACAAATGCTAAATTTATAGCAATTTTTTCAATGTTTGGGATTCTATATATATAGAAGGTCATAGTAGGTGTAAAATGAGTATCGAAAAGATTAAAAATAGCCTGGAAACTACATCCGCGCAAAGATTATTTAACGGGCAAGCCGTTAAAAACAGAGTATACCTCGGTGTTCCGCATGACACTACAAGTTTTTCAGGAGCAGCTAAAGTCGTAACTCCGGCAGCTAAACCTTTAAAAGAATTTTTACTTGATATCATGCCGGGTAAAATAAAAAAAATGGTAAAAATTCACGAAGGAATGGGAGAAGTTCAAAACCAACTTATTAACGCAACAGGTACAGGTCTTGTTGCACCATTATTTATCAAATACAACCCGTTATCAGATACAGACGAAAATACCAGAACATATACTGCTTGGCGTCAGCCTGTTTCTGCAGTTCTTGCAGTCGCAACACAAGCAGCTATTGTTGTTCCTTTCAATAAAATCATTAAACATGCTGCAGACATCGGTTATTTCTCAACAAGATATAACTCTTCTTTATTCCCGTCAGATGACTATTTGAAAAAAGAAATTAAAGCACTTAACCCTGGTAAGAAATACACTAAACAGGAAATGAAAGACGCTATTGAAGCTCATAAAAATGCTAATTATGACAAAAAGCTAATAAATATGATTGAACAAGATAAAATTGTATTTAATACCTCAAACGGTAAAACAGCTTCAACTCTAGAAATGCCTGCTCAGGAATTTAAAAAATTATTTACTGAAACAATAGATAACATTATCCAATCTGAAAGTGCCGAAAAAGTAAAAGTTATTCAAAGAAAACTTCCACAAAAAATTGAAAGAGGAATTTTCTTCCACAATAACCCGGATGAAGCTAAATCTGTATTACAAAGATTACGCAGTAATGTAACTCAAATTTATAACCAAACAGATTTTGCTACAACTCCAAATCAAATTGCAGAAGCAAACAAAAAATTCAACAAAGACTGTAAAGCCTTAATAAAAGAATTAAAAACTGAAATCAAAAAAGATTCTTCTAAAAAATCTGTTAACACAGAACTTATTAAAATTATCAAAGAAATTAAAGATAAAAATACAGGAAATGATTCTTCTGCATTAAGAGTTCTTGGCGAAAAAATTGATAAAATGATTGAAAGTGTTAACACAATGCAATCTAAAAAATCAACCCAAGAAATTATGGAATATGTAAACGAAGTAATTTATAGAAGAACAAATGCGATTGATGAAACTATTGAAGCATTAACTAAAATTAAAACAAGATTAGAGACATCTGGAATAACTGTTAAAGAAGCTCAACAAATTATTGATGATACTATTGAAGCTTCCAGAAATAGTGTTAGAGCTAAATTGACAGATAACGGAATTGGTGAAGCTGATTTGAAAAAATCCATAGAATGGGTTGAAAGCGTAGGCACAAGACTTTCCGAAAAAGCAAAATCCATCTCTAAATGTATTGGTGACCAATTAAAAAAACATGCTAAATCAAATATTGATGGTTTAAAACGCTGGACAGGCTTAGGAGTATCACTTGCAATTCTTCCTGCAACTTGTTGGATGCTAAACAAGATTTATCCTTGGTTTATGGATAAGGCATTTCCTAATTTATCAAACAAAGCAGCCGCAGCTAAAGAAAAGAAAAATAATAACCAGAAAGTAGAGGTGAAATAATGAATCCAAAAATCAATCCTTTACTTGAGACTTGTGTATACAGACCTATTAAATGGTTCTCAAACAGTAAAATAGCTAAAAAAGCAGGTAACGAAGTATACAACAACAACAGAATGTATATTGACGGTCTTGGTGTATCATCAATTGTTGCAAAAGACGGTTTGGGATGTTACTTATACGTTACTCAAAGTATGAATAACAAAGACATTCCGGATGATAAACGTAAATTCGTTGCATCATTAGACTTAACAAACGGTGTTTTAATGATTGCATTACAGTTGTTAATGTTCTTCACGGTTTCTCACAAAGTTTGCCAAACTAAAATGTTTGATAAATTCTTCGGCAAAATGTTTGACAGACCAATTAAAAAAACTTACCAATCAATCGTTAAAAACCAACCTGGTTATGCCGATATGAACAGCATCAAATTCACTCAAGAATTTGAAAAAATCAGAAACAATGTTAAAGATGCATTCGGCGGTTTAACATCTCTTGCGGCAGCTACAATTGTCGGAAAACGTATGTTAGTACCATTCATTGCAACACCTCTTGCCGGCAAAGTTGAAAAGAAAATGGCAGAACGTGAAGCAAGACAAAACGGTACAGCTCTTCCAGCTCAAGTTGAAGATAAATCAAACCCTTCAATGCAAGGTGCTGCAAAAGAACCGATTAAAGCCGAAGCTCCGGCAAAAGTTGCTCCACAATTTGATACAGGAAGCACAAATTTATTAGAAAAATTTAAAAAATAATATTTTACATCTACGAGAGGGGCGAAACCTTTAGGTTTCGCCCCTCTTCAATTATAACAATTCGTCTACAAGCTGCTGAATATATTGTTTTATTGCAGGAGTAATCATTAAATTAGGCTCTGACATCGCAAATTCATCTAGGACAATAATCGCTTTTTTTGTATTACCGGTTTTTGCGTATAATAGTCCAAGCAATATTTTATCAAATGGATTTGAATCATTTTTTTTGTAAAACTCAAGCTTTGATTTAGTCTGCCCGAGTTTTTCATAGCATTCAACAAGATTTTTATAAAATTCAAAATTTAAATTATACTGTATAACCGCATTCTGAAAACAATCCAGAGCCATTTCAGGATAACCAATTGCGAGGTATACCTTACCTAAGTTATTAAAGTATACTGCTGTAGCCTGAGTTTTCGGGTTCAGACTAATCGCCATTTTAAACTCTTGAATCGCAGCATAATAACATTTTTCTTCCATATAAATTATGCCCATATTATTATGTTCAAATGCATTTTTTACCGGGTCAATAACATAAGTAGCTGTCGTTCCCGGTGCACAAACTCCCGGAAGCGCAGAAAATAATATAACTAAAAATATTAAAAACTTTTTCATTAATTACCTGTTTAATAAAAACTTATAAAAGGTCAAATTCCAAACCTTCATAAGCCATATGAACATTTTTATTACCTGATGTGTAATGTTCCTTAATTCTTTCAAGCTTATTATCATCGTAAGACGGGTCGTAATGAAAGAAAACAAGTGACTTTGCTTTTGCCTGTTTCATAACCTCAACTGCCATATCATATGTAGAGTGCCCGAAACCTTGTTTAGAAGAATAAGGACTCAAATAATCTTCTGTAGTATATTGTGCATCGTGAATAAGTAAATCACAATCTTTTGCAAATTTCACAAACTTTTTATCACCGCCAAAATAACATTCTTTATCTGTTGCATAAACAAGAGATTTACCTTGATATGATATTTTATAAATAATCACACCATCTTGAGGATGAACATAAGACTTATAAAATGTAATCAAGACATCATCATCTTCTTGTTTTACTTCTTCCAGATTTACAAGCTCAGGTGCTCTATCCGGTTTTATTAGGATTGCTTGAGAATCACAGATATCTTTAACTTCAAGGTTACAAGCGATATTACCGAGTTCTATTGGAAAAGTTTTGCCAAAAATAAGTTCCGATAAATCTGATTCAAGTGTTGAATTCTGACTTTTTGGACCAAATATATTTAACTTAGAATTTTTTAAATGAATAGGTTTAAAAAAAGTTAATCCCATCAAATGATCTTGATGAATATGTGAAATAAGAACTGTTGAATAAATAGGTTTTCTTTCTTCTTCTCTAACTGCTGATGCTATATAATTCTGCATCAAATCATCACCAATTCCAACAATACCAGTTCCTGCGTCAAGAATAATTATATGATTTCCTGCCTGAACTTCAACACAAGAAGTATTGCCGCCAAACTTTAAAAAATTTCTATCAGCAACAGGGAAGCTTCCTCTTACACCTCTAAATTTTACTTTAAACTCGCTCATTATATTTTCCTCAAAATTATTTTTTTATTTCATAAACACCGGTTTGATCTTTTTCTTCACCTGCGTAGAGTCCACCGGAGAATACAAGTATTTTCGCCATTTTTTGAATAGTAGTTTCTCTTGTTTCTTTCCATTCAAAATCAAAAACTACTTTATCTTTATGATTAGTAACGCTAACAACCCTAAATGCATTCGGATAAGACACAAGAGCCGGAGAATTTACATATAACACATTATCGTGCTGTGTAATTTTAGCCGCATGATAATGTCCTTGAAAAACCCCAATCGGATTTTTATAACTTTCAATAAGCTGTTTTAAAACGATACCGTTACGCATTTTATGATTAGGACTTGCAAACGGCTCAATAATCGGAATGTGCATAAAAATTAAAACCGTATCATTCCTAGACGAATCTAATTCTTTTTTAAGCCATTTCAACTGTTCATCATCAATATAGCCGTTTGAAGTTATTTCATCAGTAATAATATTATCAAGTACTATGACTTTATAATTTTTCTTTGGTTCAAAAGAATAATAAGCTTTTTTAAACTTAAAATCAGGGTTAGAGTTTCTGACCATATCAAGGTATACAAGAGTATTCAAATACCCGCCGACACATCTGTCATGATTACCAAACGCAAAATACCAAGGAGCATTAAGCTTTTCAACATGCGGCAAGAATGCTTTTAACTCTTTTTCAAAAGACTTATCAATCAAATCGCCTGTAAACATTACAAAATCAATATCATTATAATCATTAATCTGAGCTACTGCATCATCAAGCAGTCTTGGCGATTCTCCGGTCATTTTAAATGTAGTATTTGAGCCATCTGCTAAAAAATGGACATCGCTAAGCTGAGCAAACTTTAAACCTGCAGCTGTATTTGTTCCGGAACATGCCTGCAAACCCCAGAGCATTCCGGCAGTAAGACAAAGTGTTATCATACCGTTTACAACTCTGGTGAAAAAACCTTCTTTTTTCTCTTTTACTCTTTTACGTCTGCTCATCCTGATTCTTTTCCAATATATCTTTTATTTCATTATACTTAATTTCTAAAAACTCGTCATCGTCAGAGAGTATGAGAGCTTTATTTATATTCATCAAAGCGCTCATATAATCTTCAAGAGCTATGTCGCAATATCCCATGTATTCGTATATCTTTGATGTCTGAATATCCGGTAAAAGTTCTGTAAATATATCTTTTGCGGCTTTAAAAGCGTCTGATTTATATAAAATTTTTGCTCTGTCAAATTGATATTCAGGACAGTCATTAATTTGAATAGCTTTTTCATTATCTGCACGTGATTCTTCGAGCATTCCCATTTCAAATTCTGCACGGGATTTAACAGCATATGCTAAATCATCATTCGGATTAAAGGTTAAATACTTATCAATGGGATTTATAACGGCTTCATAGCGCCCAACATCAAAAAGCGTAACAGCTGATGCCAGATAAGCCTGCGCAAAATCAGGTTTAGCAGAAAGTGCCCCGTTATAAGCATCTAACGCCTTTAAAAAATTATTTTTATCTCTGAAAAAGTTCCCCAAATAATAATACGCAAGATAAGAATTTTCGGCTTGTGTACCTTCAATAAGCGAAGATTCTTCTAATCTTTCATCTCCAATTCGCTTAGCTTCCTGGGCTTGTTTTACAAGCGGGTTAACACCTGTAACAAACGTTTTTTTATCTTGTTCAATAACATGTGTCAAACCTTTTTTTAAATCAACGATTTTTTGATTATTCGGATTTATTGTTAAAATCTTATCAAGATAAATAAGCGCAGATTCATAATCACCTATAACACAGTAATTTGCAGCAATATCAAAATAATCTTCTTCAACTTCATCGGCTAAAACAGGAATATTACAACATATCGCTATACTTAAAATCAAAGATAGTAAAAACTTTTTCATAACTGCATTATACCACAGTGGTAAATATAATACCAGTAACTGCCGGTTGAATTCACTGACTGTTTGTTATAAAACATAAGCTATGGAAGTAAATAATCAAAAAATAGCAGCCGTTGCCTTATCCGGCGGTGTTGATAGTTCGGTTACTGCTCTTTTATTGCAACAAAAGGGTTACAAAGTAATCGGTGTAACAGGGAAAATGGTTAACACACCTGCCGCAGATATAGTTTGCCAAAACGCAAAAAATGTAGCCGATAAACTCGGTATAGAACATTATATAGTTGACGTTACAGAAAAATTTCAAAAAGAAATCATAGAATATTTTGAAAATTCTTACAAAAACGGACAGACCCCAAACCCTTGTATAATGTGTAATCAATTTATAAAATGGGGTGAAATTTTTGACTATGCAATAAATGAACTTGGCGCGGATATCTTTGCAACAGGGCATTACGCGGATATAAGACTTGTTGATGGAGTTTACAAACTTTATCCTGCAAAAGATGAACACAAAGACCAGTTGTATTTTTTATACCGTTTGGGGCAAAAACAGCTTTCTAAAACAGTTTTTCCGCTGTATGAATACGAAAAATCACAGGTTCGTCAAATGGCATATGATTTTGATTTACCTCCAAAATCTTCTAAAGAAAGTCAGGATATTTGCTTTATCCAAAAACCGGATACAACAAAATCCTATTTAAAAGACAAATTTGGCGACCAAAAAGGTGATTTCATTGAAATTCCGACAGGTAAAAAACTCGGCACCCACACCGGACATTACCAGTACACAATCGGACAGCGCAAAGGAATCGGAATTGCTGCGCCTTATCCGCTATATGTTATAAATATAGATTCAGAAAAAAATATTGTATATCTTGGCAAACGCGAAGACGATTTCCGCACAAAACTTGCAATAGAAGATTTGAATTTTTCATATCCGATAGGAAGTGAAAAATTTGATGCAATGGTAAAAATCCGCTACAATATGCCTGCTAAAAAAGCTCAAGTTGAAATTATTGATGATAAAGCTGAAATCACTTTTTACGAACCTGTAAACTCAATAACACCGGGGCAGGCAGGCGTAATTTACGACCTTAATGACGGTCACTTAATCGGCGGTGGTAAAGTTATTTAGCAAAAATTATTTTGACAGGTTTTACATAAAATATGCATCTTGTAAAACCAATATTAAAAACTATAACCCCGACAGATTCAAGAATCGTCAATACTTTGCACACTCGTCATGAAATTTTCGGCAACCTTGTAACAGATACTAAAATACATTATGACGGATATAATCGTTTAATTTCCGAAATAAAAAACCCTTTTGGAAAAACTCTCGGACATGAAATATTTTCGATTGACAATGATAATAAAACTATGACCGGCTATTTTATTGAAACACTGCCGGAATATCGCAAAAAAGGTTTTCGTTTGGGTGAACTTCTACGACTTTCAAGCATAATTACAATGCTTGAAAATAAGATAAAACAACTTGATATCGTATCAAAAGACACAGCAATTTATTTTCATTCAAAATATAAATTTCAACCAAGCACAACCGCTTTTGCAACAAGAGATAATATATTAAAAAATATCATACAAAACAGTAAAAATCCTCTTGATGAAATAATCCAAAACGCGATAGAATTTATAGAAAAGTTAAAACAAAAACCGTCAGCTGAAGAACAGCGCGCCATAACCCGTGAAACAAACAAACTTGCAAAAACTTATATCGATAGAGTAATGGCACAACAGAGTCAAAAGGAAAATATGTTTGACTGTGCTATACATATGAAATTAACATCGGAAAACATCATTGAAAACAAAGACTTTTTCAACGCACTTTTCAAACAACACGGAATTGATTATGAGATCTAAAAAATATCAAACCTTGAATCTAGTTCAGGGCGACATTTTCTCGCAGTTACTAATCCTCAAAAATAAACAATTTGTGAAGTTCAATGCCAAGTCCCTTAGCTAACATTCCGGCAGTTTCTATAGACGGAATACTTTCTGCCCGTTCAACAGCACCTAAATAAGCTCTGCTTATTCCTGCTAACTCTGCTAATGACTCCTGCGAAAGATCTTTTTTAATTCTTTCTATTTTTACCTTTTTCCCAAAATATTTTGTTATATTGGTAGCTATATTTTTCTTCATGATATTTATATTAGACTATTGACACTCGTCATACAACGTGCTATATTTATCTTGTAGATATATAAAGATAGCAATAAGACATATAAATGCAAGATAGTATAAACAAATTACAAGGAGATAGTTACAATCTCGTGAAAAAGCTCGAACTTATGAAATACGCCATTGCAGGCTTCATTGAAGAAAACAGCGATGCATATTTTTTTCAAGATTTTTGCAATGATATCTTATTACAGTTTTTCGAATTACAAGATGAAATAGATGAAATTGCTCAAAAAGAATTCAAACAACGACTGGATATTGTTTAAATAATCCCTTGCGGAACTTTGATTTTTTGGGCTTCAACTCTATCTTTAATCGCTCCAAGCGGTTCATAGTATGGTGAAACTGTCATAACCTGTGCCGCGATATCCGGGAAGTAATAAATAAACTTCAACTCACTTGTTGTTAAAGGTTTTTGAGTATGAACGTTCGCATAGCGCGCAAGTTCCAAAATATTACGCGCTTCATGTTCATCTTTAAATTCAATTTCAAGATTATCATAAACGTTTCTGAACCCTTTAATACCACCGTATTCACCTGTTGTAATCATTCTTCCGGTTTCAATAATTTCAGGTTCACCGCGTCCAAGTTCTTCAAAATCATAAAGCTCGTAATTTCTTCTGTCTTTTAAGGCGCCATCTGCGTGAATTCCTGATTCGTGCGCAAACGCATTATCACCAACAGCAGGCTGATTTATTGGAATATCAACCCCGAAGGCATAAGCCGTATATTTTGCTAATTGCCATGCTCTATCCAAACGAATATTTCCATCAATTTTGTATTTGTTTTTGAACCCTGCGGATTTCAAACACGCCAGAAGACAAGATACTAAATCAGCATTTCCTGCACGTTCTCCCATACCGTTAATTGCAGTGTTGATATAAGCATCAACCCCCGCGTCAATTGCTGCTCTTGCACCCATTACAGAACAAGCTGCTGCCATTCCCAAATCATTGTGAAAATGAAGTTCAATTGGCATTTCGGTCGCTTTTGCAATTTTATAGATTCTGTCATAAGTTGTCTGAGGGTCTTCAAAACCCAGTGTATCACAGTATCTAAACCTATATGCGCCTGATTTTTTAGCTTCAGATGCGTACTTAATTAAATAGTCAATATCACTTCGGGAAGCGTCTTCTGCGTTAACCCCGACAATTTTTGCACCTTTATCAATTGCACATTCCACGGCTTCTTTGGTCATTTTAATAATATCATCAGGAGTTTTCTTGCCCAAATATTTGCCATTAATCATTTGTTCAGAAGTTGATTGTGAAAGATTAACGTACTTAAGCTCCGGCACGTCGCGGAAAGACTGTTCAACATCAGCAGCTATTCCTCTCATCCAGCCTGAAAGCTTTGTTGTAGAGATAACACCGCGCTTTACAAGCTCAAGGTTACCGTTAAGGTAATTAAGTTCGTGCTTTGTTGTCGGAAACCCGAATTCTGATTGGGTTATACCCATATCGTTAAGCATTAAATTAATTATTGTTTTTTGTAATTTTGCTAAACCCAAACGTGAAGTTTGCACGCCGTCCCTATTTGTTACGTCTACAAAATATATTCTGTTATCTGTCATAATCTTTCCTCATTCTAATAAACTATATTATACACAAAATATGTTAATTAACTTGCAATTTTATATAATATTAATTAAAATAAGTGGTAAAGAGCTATTTATGAATATGGAAAACGATACAAAACTTTTAGATAAAAAAATTGAAAAACAAGTCAAAGGCGGAAATGTAAAATCAGCGATTGAATTATGTCAAATCGGTCTTCAAAAAGACCCGACAAATGCTGATTTACACCTCAGATTAGGGGATTTATATCTTGCGTGGCACTTAGATATTTATTCTTCTTGCCAGTATATTGATGAAGCAATTACAGAATATCAAATTGCGCTTGAATCATACATAAACTCTGCCAATATCTATTACAAAATAGGTATGGCACAGTTTTACAAAGGAGACCTTGACAAAGCAATCAACTACTTTGACAATGCTGTTGCAAAGAATCCAAAACACGCAAAAGCATACCACATGTTAGCAGAAGTTTACACAAAAAAAGCAAGATTTTTAGATGCAGAAATCAATGCAAAAAAAGCTATTAAATACGCACCGTTTGCAAGTTCTTGTTCACATTATCTTCTGCATAATATCTACAAAATTTCATCGTTTAGAGTATTCAAAAACAAAATTAAATCGTTCAATGAATATCTTATGTCTGCAGTAACCCTGCCATTTGACATAGCAGCAATGAAAAAAGTTAAAGACTCTTTAGCTTATACAAAATTCCTGCCGATACTTCTTAAAGGCTATCTTCAAGTGCAGACAAAAGGACTTAATGAAGCTCTAGATATTTACATTGACGCAATTGATAAAGCGCCGGGATTTGTTCCTCTATACTGTTTGCTTGGTGACATTTATTCATCACTTGGTCAGTTTGAAAACGCAATCACGGAATACAAAATGGCAATCTGGCTGGATAACTTAAACATCCCTGCTTACCGTCATTTATGCAAAGCTTACGAAGATTTAGGCGATTACGATAACGCGATTGAAGTTTACAAAAAGCTTATCCAAATTATGCCGAACATGCCTGAATTTCATTCAAATTTAGCAAATATTTTATATATTAAAGGCGATGTTGACGGTGCCGTATCACACTTCCAAACAGCCGTAACCCTAAATCCAAGCAAAGAATGGACAAGTGTTGTTAACCAGACTTTAGGTTTCGTTTTCCAAGAAGCTAAACAGGATTTAGATGCTGCAATTACATCTTATCAGAGCGCTTACTTGTTAACTCCGGAAGATATTGATATTTATATTAACCTTGGCAGTGCTTTTTATGATAAACAGGATTACGAAAATGCTCTTGCAATCTATCGCAACGCACTTGATCTTGACCCTCAGAACGCTAAAATTCACTGTAACCTAGGATTTTTATACTGGGGAAAAGGCGACACAGATGAAGCTATTCGCGAATACGAGCTTGCTATAGAATTTGACAAGAACTACGATATTGCTTATAACAACCTGGGCGTAATATATCTTGATGATTTAGGCAGAGTTCAAAAAGCAATGGAAATGTTTAAAAAATCAGTTGAATGTAATCCGAATTACGCGCTTGCTCATTTTAACCTTGCACGCTCAATTTCAATCACAGGCGATAAAATTGAAGCTGCTAAGCTTTATCAAATTGCACAGGATGTAAACAAAATTACAAACGAAATAGACCCGCAAGATATTACTGATAAAATCAATGCGCTATTTGATTAATATGATATTGCAATTCAAAGCTTATATTAATTCGTCATCCATATAAGCAATCGGCAAACTGAATCCAAATGTTGAGCCGCAATTTGGCTGAGATTCAACAAAAACATTACCGTGATGATGTTTTTCTATTGTTGTTTTAACTAAATGAAGCCCTAAACCTGTACCTTTAACACTATGTGTTTTATTTTCTACGCGGTAAAATCTTTCAAAAACCTTCTTCTGAAACTCAGGCGCTATCCCGATACCTTCATCCCGAACAGTAACTGTAACCTGATTTTTTTCTGATTCTTTAAATAATTTCACCTTTATTGTTGAATCCAGCGGAGCATATTTTATGGCATTTGAAAGATAATTAGTTAAAGCTCGCGCAATACTCTCATAATTAAAGCATAACAACGGAATATCATTGTCTTTATCTACATCAATTTTTAAATTGTGATCTTTCAAAAGCACCTCAACTTGTGACACACAAGAATCCACAAGCTGTGATAAATCATTTTCACATTTTTCAATTTTTGCATTAGAATCCAATCTTGAAAAATCTAAAATATCATTAACCATACTGTTAAGTCGAATGATTTCTGTGTTTAAAGTTGAAATAAACTCTTTTTTCGTATCAGTATCAAACTCATCACCGTAGTTATACAAAGTATCAATATAACTTCTTAATACAGTCACAGGAGTTCTAAGTTCGTGTGAAACATTGGAAATAAAATCAGATTTCATCTTATCCATTTCGGTTTCACGCGTCACATCAATCAGTACAATGATATAGCCGACATAATCGTGGTTTTGCGTAAACATTGGAGAAATTATTGATTTTAAAATACGACCATCAATTGTAATATTAAAAATTACAGGTTTAGATGATTTTTCTTCCAGAGAAAGTTTTTTATATTCTTCGATTTTATCAGTAAAACAATATTCGCCTTCTGTATCGACGTAATTTTGAATATTTGTATCTAAAAGCTGATCATCTTCAAGTTCAAGCATTTGTTTTGCATGATTATTTAACAAAACAACTTTATCGTTGTTATCACAAACCACAACCCCATTAACAATACTCATCAAAACAGCTTCAAGTTTGTTACGCTCAAGTGTTAACTGTTCAATATTTTGTTCTTCATAAACATTAAGCCTTGCAGACATATCGTTAAATGCGTTAAACAGTCCTTGAACTTCATCACTGACGTCTTTTCCTTCAATTTTATAACCGAATTCACCTGATGAAATCTTGCTTACACCATCGTGAAGAATCCTCAACTCACGTGTAATAAGATATGTGTTTATTAAAATTACAAACGCAAAAACCAACCACACAATTACAAAAACAAACAAGATTGAAGCGCGGGTAGTTGATGAGACTTTCCCGACAATTGACCCTGAAAGCCCAACAGTAACAGAACCGATATTAGAGTTATCAATAATGTTTACCATTGGTGAACTTACAGAAATATTAGGTTTTTTGGAAATTTTATGTAATTTATTTTTAGCGTTGTAAATTAATTTCCCGTTTTCATCACGGAATTCAATAAAAACAATGTCCTGATGAGATTTTAATATAGAATCAGAGTGAGTTTTTAATATCTCAAATGTTTCTTTACCCGTTGCATCTTTTGTAATTTCAACACTTTCAATCGCAAGAATTTTTGAAATCACTTGACCAAAATTCTGATAAGCTTCATTGAGATTTTTCTGAATATTAATCGTTGCAAAAACCGCAATTGCCATAATTAGCAATGTGCTTAACACCAATCCGAAAATTATTAAACGATTCTGAGTTGTAAAACTCATTCTATGACTCTCACTCATAAAATAATTATATCACAACAGTGGCGCGGAGCAAAGCTCCGCGCCATAAAACTTAATTCATCTGATCATAAACTCTGCGAACTTCTTGAATATCCTGCCACATTTGCCATTTTGGAGAGCCTTTTTCTCTGCTGTCATTTCTTAATAAATATGACGGATGGAAAATCGGCATCATTTTAGAAAAATTCGGACCTTCAAACCATTTTCCACGTAATTTTGTTATACCAAGTTTTGTATCTATAAACGAGTTAACCGCAACTCTTCCGCAAAGTAGTATTATTCTTGGTTTAAGAATTTCGATTTGTGCATCCAGATATTCACGGCAAGCCTCTTTTTCATCAGGCAGCGGATCTCTGTTTTCAGGTGGACGGCATTTTAGAGTATTACAAATATAAATATGCTCTTTTCTTGAAAACCCGACACAGCCAAGAATTTTATCCAAAAGCTGACCGGCTTTACCAACAAAAGGTTCACCTTTCTGATCTTCATAATACCCGGGAGCTTCACCAATCAGCATTAACTTAGAATTCGGAACTCCACCGGAGAATACAGTATTCGTTCTTGTATGACAAAGTGAACATTTTTCACACTTTAAACACTTTTGTTTAACTAAATCCAGCTGTTGTTCAAATTCTTGTGTCATTTTATTCTCCTTGCGGTACAAGTACAGAAATTACTGCATTTTCAAGTTTCAAATATTTCTTTATTGAATCTTCCAAATCCTTAACAGTTATACTTTCCAAATCTGCAAGATAATCTTCAACAAGTTTCAAATCATCACAGACAGTCATATAATATCCAATTGTTTCACCAATTTCTGATACAGTTTCTGCTGCATTTGCAAAACGTGACTTTGTTCGTTTTTTTGCTTTTGAAAGTTCATCTTCTGTAATAGGGTTGGCAAGTAAATCAGCAAGTTCTTTTTTTACAAGTTCGATTGCTTTTTCTTTGAATTCAGAATCAAAATTTGCCTGAATAAAGAAATTATTACCGTCTTTAAATTGATAATGCTCTGAACCAATCAGGTTAAATATTCTTTCCGGTAATTTTTCAATTAAATTTTGACGCAAACGTGAACTTGAGCCTTCTCCAAAAATTATGCTCACTAAATCAAGACAAATTGAAGCTTTAAGTTCATTTGCACGAGGACCAAGCCAGCCAAACATTAAATATGATGTTTGAACATTTGCACTTGATTCAATATATTTTGTTTCACTAACAGGAGAATCAATCTCATTAACTGTTTTTGCTCCTTCAGTACGATTAGGGAAATCAAATTTTTCGCTAAGCAAATTTAAAACTTCCTCATGATTAAAATCTCCAACAACAATAGTTGTAATATTTTTAGGAGTATAGAAAGTTCTGTAATAATTATCTATATCTTCTCTTGTAACTTGGGAAATAATTTCCGGAGTTCCAATTACATCACGCCTGTACGGATGATTTGTATACATGTTTTTATTACAAACATTATAAACTTTTGTCCATGGCTGATCTTTTCTCATTCTAATTTCTTCAATAACAACGTGACGTTCACGTTTGTCAGTAACAGAATTATCATTCAAATCAAACGGTGCTCCGAGTTCTTCATATGGAAAAACCGGATTCATCATCATATCGGCATGAAGATTTAGTGCAAGTTCAAAATCTTTTCCTCCTGCGCCCTTCGGCAAAGTTACATAATAAAATGTATAATCTTTCCAAGTTGCAGCATTGACAATTGCTCCTTTAGCTTCAAGCATTCTGTCAAATTCGCCAACTTTATATTTGTTTGTTCCCTTAAACATCAAGTGCTCAAGAAAATGTGAAATCCCGTTATTTTTATCATCTTCATTTATTGAACCTGTCTTTACCCATGATGAAACATTAACCATCTCACCTTCTTTATGAGCCAAAACAATCTTATGACCGTTTTCACGTTCATAAATTTCTACATCTTGGGTCAAAAACGGATATTTCACTAAAGTTTTATTCATAAATAATTTCCTCATAATCTTATTACATTTATTATACCATAATGCAAAAAGTTTTGTTTAATATATAATTTATGTATGAATAATGTCGTTAATAAAATAAAAGGAACAATTGTTGTTTCTGTTCAGGCAATGCCATCTGAGCCTTTATATTTAGAAAAATGTATGGTCGCAATGATGAAATCTGTTGTAACAGGCGGAGCAGGAGCGCTTCGAGTTGCAGGAGTCAGAGATGTTACAAATGCCAAAAGGCTTTTTCACGTACCGGTAATCGGGCTTACAAAACCAAATGTAATTCCGAAAAACTGGAAGGAAATAGTCTACATAACCCCAACAATAAAAGATGTTATAGACTTGATTGAAGCAGGGGCTGATATTATAGCGTTTGACGGCACACAGCGTAAACGTCCAAACGGCGAAAAGCTTGAAGATTTAATAAAATATATTCACATAAATAAACGTATTGCGATGGCAGATATTTCAACTCTTGAAGAAGGCATAAAAGCAAAGGAAGCAGGGGCTGATATTTTATCAACAACACTTGCAGGTTACACACTTGAATCAACGAATTCACCTGATAAAGAACCTGATTTTGAACTTTTAAAACAACTTGTAGAACAAACAAACATGCCTGTTGTATTAGAAGGCAGAATCTGGGAACCTGAACAGGTTAATAAAGCATTTGAACTTGGTGCTCACTGTGTTGTAATAGGTTCAGCAATAACCCGCCCGCAATTGATTACAAAAAGATTCGTATTCAGAGGGTAAATATTGATACCAATTATTTCCAAGTAATTTCAATCGTATTCAGGAAGAGGTAAATTGATGAAAAAAGCACTTGCAATAGATGTCGGCGGAACAAAAATTTATAACGCAGTAATTGATGAAAAAGGTAAAATTCTTACAGAAGTTGAAAAACATTCAACTCCGAAAACCTTTGACGAGATTAAAAATACCTTCATATCAATTATAGAAAAATATGAAAATGAAGTCGATACAATTGCGTTTTCAACCTGCGGAGCTGTAAATAACCAAAACTCAGGAATCGTAGGTTCAACCGGCAATATTGCAAAAGAATACCCGTCAATGAGATTTCAAGAACTTTCTAAAAAACCTGTTTTTGTCGAAAATGATGCAAATTGTGCAGCCTGGGCAGAATACAAAATAGGAGCATCTAAAAATTCTGCAGTTTCAGTTATGATAACACTAGGCACAGGTGTCGGCGGCGGAATTATAATAAATGGGCACTTGCTGAAAGGACAAAACGGTGCAGCAGGTGAAATGCATTTCAAAATGTCAAATAAAAAACACCGCAAATGCTCTTGCGGTTCCTGGGATTGTTTTGAAATCTACGCATCAGGTACAGGATTAAAATTAACAGCAGAAGAAATGTCCCAAAACCCTGATATAACAACGTATGATGTTGTTGAAGGCGCAGCAAAAAATAATCAGTTAATGGTCGAAATTCTAAACAGATGGCAAAATGATATTACAGACGGTATAATTGGGCTTGCAAACCTTTTTGATCCGGATTGTATTGTATTATCAGGTTCTATGGCAGAATTTGTTGATATCAAAGCCATAGAAAAAAACGTTAACTCAACTATAGTTACAACACCGACAAAAATCAAAAAAGCCCAAGCCGGCAACTATTCAGGAATGATTGGAGCTGCACTTCTTGCACTGGAGGCTCAAAATGGGTAAATCTAAATCCAGAATTTTTAGAAAAGGTATTAACGATCAGTTTACCAAAATGACACGAGAAACAGCTATAACAGAAGCTGCAAAGTTTTTGAATTTAAACAACACTATAGAAGCAAGAAATCTAATTACAATGTTCGGGCTTAGCGCAGAAGAAATCCTTGAAGCCGGCGCCAGTTACGAATCAGTAAAAGCTATGAAAAATATCTTTGGAGAAAAATAATGCTCAAAAAATTTATCTTCTGGCTGAAATGTGCACGACTTTATTCTGCACCTATTACAATATTTAGCTGGGCTGTAATATTTATTTATTCTCTTAAAGCCGGAGGAAATGTATTTTATGGAATTTTGGCATTAATCGGAATGCTTTTTGTACATCTTGCAACAAACCTCTCTGATGATTATTTTGATTATAAAGTTTTAAGTAAAGATGAAAAATTCTTCGCATCTGCCAAAAATTGTAAATGCGCATATTTAAAAAATAATCAGGCAACAATCACTGATTTAAGAAACACAATCCTTGTTTTCCTAGGAATAGGCGGAATTATAGGTGCTTTTTTATTTTTTGCAGCAGGAAAATACGTTGCTCTTCTGGCAATTATCGGCGCAATAATTGCAGTATCTTATCCAAAATTTTCTCTCAACGGACTTGGCGAAATCGCAGTAATTATTGCTTACGGTCCGTTATTGTTTGAAGGTGTTTATTACGTTATGACAGGCAAATTTTCATTTGAAGTTCTTATACTTTCGTTTGCCTGCGCACTTATGACAAATACAATTCTTTACGCACATATGCTTATGGATTTTGATCAGGATGAATGCTCACACAAAAAAACCCTTTGCAGAAGTCTGAAAACAAAAACAAATGCACTTAATTTTATCCTCGTTTTTTATATCATAAGTTTTTTACTAATCGGATATTTATCTTTTAGAACACATAATTATCTGTATCTGCTTACATTTCTAACTATTCCGATGATTATTGATCTTTATTTTCACTTAAAATCTTATAATGAAGATAAAACATACCTGCCAAAAATTTACCCTTGGCACTACCCGCTTGACAGTTGGGAAAAAATTCTAAAAAGCGGGGATGCACCTTTTTATTTTAGATTTTTATATTCCAGAAACATCATGGTTCTTTTTATGTTTTTAACATGCATTGCTATAATATTTGGCTAATATTAAGAAATATTAACCACCAAAAAGCTTGTACTGCAAGGGTTTTACAAGTTATATATATTTCTTCTATACAAAAATAGCACTTTTTTATATACAAAATACTTTATATAAATGTAAGCATTTCAACAACAATATTAGTAAAAAAGGAGAATATATGGCGAGAGTATTAATTTCAATGCCGGAAGATTTCTTGAACAGAATTGATCAGGTTGCAGATGGTGAAAACCGTTCAAGAAGTGAACTTATTCGTGAAGCATTAAGAACTTACATTTACAAACAAAAAATTAAAGAATCAACAGGCGCACTCCAAAATGCTAATTTGTTAGAGTCATTGTTGAGTTAATCAGCGGCAGGAAAAAGGCGAAAGATTTGGGATAAACATTATGACGCCCTCAAAAATTTGAGGGCGTTTTTGTTTTAGTAATTTTTGTTTATCAATGAATCGTGTGTTTCATTTTCTAGTTTATCATCAAGCGGGGTAAGCTTAATTTTTTCGCCATAACGTTTTTCAAGAGCAAGCTCAATCAAATAATCTGCAAAATGAGGATTTTTCGGTAAAAGCGAACCGTGAAGATATGTTCCGAAAACATTTTTAAATCTTCCGCCTTCAAGCCCATCTTTGCCGTTGTTTCCGTTACCGACAACTACTGTACCTAAAGGTTTTGTTTCTCCTTGAAGGTAAGTAAGTCCGCTATGGTTTTCAAACCCTACAAGTGTTCCTAAATCAGTTTTTACGGTTACATTCCCGATAAAACGTTTTTTACCAGCAACTGTATAAGCATCCATCAGCGAGATTCCTTCTAATTTATCCTTATCGTGCGGTTGATAATAATGTCCAAAAAGCTGATAACCGCCGCAAATCCCAAGAAATACAGCACCATCATCTCTTTGTGCGGTAAGTTCATTTTTATGAGAATACAACTCCTGCGCAACTTCTTCCTGTTGCTTATCCTGACCACCGCCAATAAAATATAAATCGTGATTTTTTATAGAATCACCAATATTGATTTCTTCAAATTCAACATCAATCCCGCGCCATTCACAACGTTTTTTAAGCGTAATTATATTTCCCATATCACCGTATAAATTCAATAATTTTGGGTACAAATGCGCAATTGATATTTTTAAGTTTTTCTCTTCCATATCTGAATTATATCACATAAATAAAAAGGCGGCGCCGAATTTCGGCGCCGCCTTCCTTATAAAAGATTACACTATTCTTTTACATATTCTGCATCAATAACATCATCATCGTTATTATTTGAAGAAGATTCAGAGCTTGCAGATTCAGAGTTTGCACTTTGAGCTGTTTCGCCTTCTTTTTGAACTGCTTCATAAGCTTTTTGAGAAATACCAAACATAGTTTGTTGCAATTCTTCTGATAATTTTTTAAGTTCATCAGTTGATTTATTTTCGTCAATTGCTTTTTGAAGAGAAGCTTTTTGTTCTTCTAATTTAGATTTATCAGCAGCATCGATTTTGCCTTCAAAATCTTTCATAATTCTGTCAGCTGATGCGATTAAACTTGAAGCATTGTTTTTAACTTCTGCTTCTTCTTTTTTCTTTTTATCTTCAGCTGCGTTAGCTTCAGCTTCTTTAACCATTTTATCAATATCATCTTCAGAAAGGTTAGAAGAATTTGTGATAGTAATTTTTTGTTCTTTGTTTGTTGCTTTATCTTTAGCAGAAACATTTACAATACCGTTAGCATCGATATCAAATGTAACTTCGATTTGAGGAATACCGCGCATTGCAGGAGCAATACCTTCCAAACGGAACATACCTAAAGATTTGTTATCTCGAGCCATTGGTCTTTCACCTTGAAGAACTTGGATATCTACTGCTGTTTGGTTATTTTCTGCAGTTGAGAAAACTTGAGATTTTGAAACAGGAATTGTAGTGTTACGAGGAACAAGAGGTGTCATAACGCCGCCCAATGTTTCAATACCCAAAGTTAACGGAGTAACGTCTAAAAGAACGATATCTTTAACTTCACCTGCTAATACACCTGCTTGAACCGCAGCACCTACTGCAACAACTTCATCAGGGTTAACAGATTGGTTAGGTTCTTTACCTGTATAATCCTTAACAAGTTTTTGAACTGCAGGAATACGAGAAGACCCACCGACAAGAACTACTTCATTAATTTCTGATTTAGAAATACCGGCATCTTGAATAGCTTGTTCTACAGGTTTTTTACATCTTTCTAATAAGTCATAGCAAAGTTCTTCAAATTTTGCTCTTGTTAAGTTCAAGTCTAAGTGTTTTGGACCGTTAGCATCAGCAGTAATGAACGGTAAGTTGATATTTGTTTCAAATACAGAAGATAATTCACATTTAGCTTTTTCAGCTGCTTCTTTAACACGCTGCATAGCTTGTTTGTCACCTGAAAGATCAATACCTTCTTGTTTTTTGAATTCTTCGCAAATCCAATCCATAACTTTTTGGTCAAAGTCGTCACCACCTAAGTGAGTATCACCTGAAGTTGATAATACTTCGTGAACGCCGTCACCGATTTCAAGAACTGAAACGTCAAATGTACCGCCGCCTAAGTCGAATACTAAAACTTTTTCAGCTTTTTCTTTTTCAAGACCGTAAGCCAAAGCTGCTGCTGTCGGTTCGTTAACGATACGAAGAACGTCTAAACCTGCAATTTTACCTGCATCTTTTGTAGCTTGTCTTTGAGCATCGTTAAAGTAAGCAGGTACTGTAATTACAGCAGATGTAACTTTTTCACCTAAATAACTTGATGCATCATCAGCAAGTTTTCTTAAAATCATTGAAGAAATTTCTTGCGGAGTATAATCTTTTCCGTCAATGCTAACTTTATAATTGTCACCCATATGTCTTTTAATAGATGCAATAGTTTTATCAGGGTTAACAATAGCCTGACGTTTAGCTAATTGACCAACTAATCTTTCACCTGTTTTTGAAAAACCAACAATAGAAGGGGTTGTTCTTGAACCTTCTGCGTTAGCTATAACGGTAGGTTTACCACCTTCCATAACTGCAACAACTGAGTTTGTTGTACCCAAGTCGATACCAATTGTTTTTGCCATAATTTTTTATCTCCTTTACTAAAATAATCTTTTTATTATTCCATATTATTGTTATAACATCGTTTTTGCTAAATCCTTAAAAAATAAACAAAAAATTAACATTTCATCTTAAGATGAATTGATTTTTATAAACTTTAATGTAAAAATTAAAATATGATTTATAATAACCAAGAGCGCAAAACCCAAATATGGCTTAGCGGAGCACATTTTGTAAACGACATTTACACCGGGTTTTTAAACCCAATTATGCCTTTTATAGCTGAACAGATTAAAATTTCAATGCCTGTTGCTACAATAATTTTAAGCTGCTCACATATTTTTTCATCTTTATTGCAGCCTTATTTTGGATTTTTTGCAGATAAAATGAGGAAACGTGCCCTGATATTTTGGGGATTACTATTCACCTCAATATTTATTTCTCTGGTTCCCGCAGCATCCAAAATCCCTTTAATGATTTTATTTATTGTTCTGGGAAGCCTTGGTTCAAGCCTATTTCACCCTCAATCATTAGGATTTGTTGTCAAATTTTCAACATCCGACAGAGTTAAAAATATGGGAATCTTTATTGCAATGGGTACTCTCGGTTATTCATTAGGGCCTCTGCTATCCTCAACAATTGCACAATATTTTGGACTTAATAAAATGCCTTTCCTTGCAATTTTAGGTATTATATGGGCTCTTTTAATGTTCTCCAGTGTTCCTAAATTTTCAAATACCGAACAACCTAAATCAGATTTTAAATTAAAACAAGCATTTGTTGATATCTTATCAAACAAAAAATTGAATATTCTAAATATAATTGCAATGCTAAAATCACTTATCACAACATCTTGTTCAATATTACTTCCATTCTTGTGGAAAGCTCAAGGATATTCAAAGTTCCAAATAGGTTTAGCATTATTTTTCTTTTTATTCTTAGGCGGAATTGGTTCTTTACTTAGTCCAAAATTTGAAAAGAAAATCGGCACAGCAAATGTATTTTATATTTCAATGATTACAACTTTTCCAATGATGATATTATTTATGCTTACATATAAAACCTTGCCTGAATTATCATTTGTAATTTTTGCCTTGATGGGCTTTATAACTATGTTTGCAACCCCAATCACAATGAGCATGGCTCAACAAGTTTTACCGCAATATAAAAGCATAATTGGCGGCTTTATTAACGGATTTTCTTGGGGTATAGTTGCAATTGCAATGTCAATTATCGGATACATTGCACAAGCTACAAGCATAGTCCCGGTACTGACTATTTTCGCTGCAATACCTGCACTTTGTTCAGTTCTCGTAAAATATCTTTTTGCTCAAAAAAATTAAGCTATTAAAGATAAATATTTAGAACTTTCATCTGCTCTGCTTTTATCAATAAGCGATTTAAAAGAATCTATAAAGGTTTTCATAAAACCTGAATCGCTATTTTGTAATTTATTTGATTGGTTAAAATGTCCAAAACCTTCTGATAAATTAACTTTTGTATTCTGATTTTTTATTACATTATCAGGAATAATAGTTTTTTTATGCTCAAAATATCCTATAGATGATACTAACATCTTAACCCCAGCTAATCTTTACTTTCAAATGATATTACAAATCTTTTTCAAAATCAAGTAACTATTTTTATAATTTTGAAACAAATTTATTATTTTTTATATAAAATCTCCACGGATAATCAGCAGCAACTTTAATTCCAATTCTTGTTGTAGTTACAATGTCGGATTCAGAATATTTTTTACAATCTTCTATCCATAACGAAGATTCATTATCTGTTACATCAACTTCGTTTAATTCTTTAGTAATCTCAAGTGCTCTGCATAACTTTCCCGGTCCGTTAGTATTTTCAATATTAATAGGATCTAAAGCTCTTATTAAAACAGCCCCTGCAGTTTCTTCCGGCTCAGTTGTGACATTAACACAATGATACATTCCGTAAATAAAATAAACATAAGAAAGCCCCGGCATCTTAAACAAAGTCGCAGAACGCGGCGTTTTACCGCGATAAGCATGACACGCCGGATCATTTTGTTTATAAGCCTCAGTTTCGACAATTATTCCTTCCAAAACCTTGCCGCCAATCCGTCTGCATAATTTACAACCTAGCAAATCTTTTGCAACAACCAAAGTATCTCTATTATAAAAATCTCTGTGAATAATACCCATACCAAAATTATACATAAAATTTCTTAATAAATACAGCCAAATAAGCAATTTTTAAATTCAGTATTCTTATTAAATGCAAAGGAATTTAAATGCAATTACAAACTCAAAAATATAATCCCCAATTTAAAGCACTCCACATCGCAAATTGTGGAGATTTAAAACTTTATAAAATTACAGATAGAGCTGATTTTAAATTTCTAAAAAGTTTACCCGATAGAATCCATACCAAAGATTTGATGCCAAATCTTACAAAAGATGAATATTCCCGTTGGGATGAAATGCTTCAATATGCTGTAGATAACAGCCAAAAACCAAAAAATATAACATATGTAGAAACACTTAATGATACGCCTTGTGGTATAATCACGTTCACTCCTGATAAAAATATTTTTAAACTTGATTGTATCTGTACTTGGCCTGTAGAAATTGGGAAAAAAGTTAAACTTGCAGGTCAAACCTTGTTTTACCAATTATTTAAAGATTTTCAAGAATCACACGGCAAAAAGCTAAAACTTGAAGCGATAACTAACGGGCCATATGATACAATTTCAAAATACGAAACCTTAAGCTTTATTCCGACCAAAACACATCTTACAAAAGTAGAAATGGAAACTACAGCAGCAAAATTAAAACCAATAATCAATTCATTAAATAAATTACTTAATTATAAAGAAGTTACAGTTGAAAAAGTCACTTTACATTAATTAAGCCAGATTAGTTTACGCAATAAAAAAGAGAATCAGGAGGTTTCCGTGATTCTCTTTTTTTTAATTAGG